>JACCDP011495313.1_pt1 | contig 15448 bp, 17 predicted proteins | sample 7445841 | NCBI WGS metagenome assembly JACCDP01 (sample SAMN15323441, study PRJNA562643) | freshwater metagenome | isolation source: river surface water | place: USA:Blue River Watershed | collected 2017-08-17 | reverse complement strand
GGTCAGACTGCTGTTAGCGGCGTTCCGTTGTGCGCTTCGAAACAAACTTCGCACCCCCGTTGTCGAGGTACTGCAAAAGTTCGTTCATGAAGAAAACTCGCGCATCATCCTGGCCCGAAAGTCCTGCATTTTTTTAGGCATTTTCCTCCAAAACTCCTTGGGGTCCTTTTGGTACAGTTCCCACGACTCGACCACGAGGTCGTCCTTTTGGTACTTTTCCGGTTCCGTGAAGGAAACTTCGAACCGACACTTGGTGAACTCTGGTTCTTGCATACACGCGAGGGTGTACCTGCGGTGAGACGCGTCAGAGACGCGGCTCGTTTGTTGGCTTACCAACAAACTTCGCACCCGATGTCCAGCGCCTGGTTTTCCACCATAGTGATCACGTGCCAACAAGAACTTTCTTCTCCAGATACCGTGCAGTACCCTTGCGCGAGCCTCGAAGGGTGACCGAGTTTTGTGAGGACCTCGTGGACAAGGATGGGTCCGGCGACGCCGACATTTTCAATCTTGTGGAGTCTGAGTTTGAGCGCGATTCGTCGTTGGATGTCGGAAGGATTCGTCATGTGTTACACTCCACAAGATTCTCTAAGTCAAAGTCTATTCTACTCGGGTGGTTGGCGGTCACGACAGCTCTTGCGTGAAGTGAGAGCAACTTCACGCAAGGTTTCAAGATGCTCCACGTGCCTCTGATCCACGTTCTATACGCGTCGGGACACACTCGTTTTATCGCCTCTCGAACTCGAGAATCCGTTTTTGGGCGAAACTTCACGAGTTCCCTGATGATTCCTCGATGAGTCCATACTATGAAATGTACGAGCGGTGTGAATCCATAATAATTGCATTTATTGATGTCGACTCCACCTTTCACGAGTATCGAAACAAGTTCTGGGCACCGATTCATGTGCAAAAAATTATCCCCGTAAACTTCGGGGTACTCGGGTGTCATGTTCGCTCCGTGTTCGATCAATGCTTTTGCTTGTTCATATAAGTGGTCTATCAAACTTTGTTTCGATGCACGGTTGATTCGGATCAGCGCCCTGTTCCAGAAGCTGTCTCAACATCGAGACATTCTCGCGATGATGGTGAAGCAATGTCATGGGGGGAAGATCAGGTTCATATTGAATGTACTCACTCATTCTCGTCGTGTCATCTTCTACACCCTAATTTTCTATGTTACTCGTCAACCTCTTCTTCCTCCTCGTCCCCGGTCTCCTGCTGGTCATCAACCTCCTCCTCTTCCTCACCTTCCTCCGTCGCCATTTCAGTGTCTGGCAAGTCAAAGGCAAACTTGGGTAAATTCTTGGATGGCTGGAGAAGGACTTGGAGCAACTTGATGGTGACCCCGAACTTGTCATTGATGAAGTGAATCTGGTTCAACTCGACGATGCACATCACAGTCTGATTCTTCTCAATGTCAGTGAGAGGGACTTGTTCCCTCTTCAGGTTGTACGCCTCCGGCACGAAGGTGTCCGTCTTGTTGTTCTTGGCAATCTTGAGTTTCAGGGTCGGGGAATACTTGTCCTCCTTGCTGAGTTTCACCGTCTTTTTGAAGAGATACTTTTTGATCCCGGCCAAGTCGTAGTCCTTGGGATCCTTGTCCAGCCACTCCTTGACATTCTTCGCGACGGCGTTCACGACAATCTCATCGAGCTGCTCAAGCTTCTGCTTCAGCAGTTCCACTTCTGGGTCGGCGCCCTCAAAGGCGATGTCGAGCGAATACGTCATTTTCCCGGAAGACTTGTCTTCAAACATGGAGAACCTGCGATGAGATGCGTTAGCGCAGCTCGCAAAGTGTGCACGCACACTTTGTCTCGCACCCAAACGGCGTTCTCATCCACGGGAGCTGGATGTGAATCTTCGATCCATCCTTGGCTGAGAGGTAGACGGCCTGCGAAGTCGAGTTCGCGAGTGAGCAAGCGGACATAAAATGTCCGCGCGCGGTCGGAGACCGCTTTAGCGATGCGAGTGAACTCATAATCAAACTTACCTTCCCGCCATTGGTGTTTTTGAAGAGCTTGCTGAATTGGACAGAGGAGGCATCGAACGCGGAAGACTTGATGATGGAAGACATTTTTCACTTTGTTACGGTACCAGAGTGGCCTACCTTTAGGCCTTGATGTTCATGAGTCCCCACGTGACGAAGAGGAACACGATCGCGTGAAGCACGAGACCGTACGTGCTCGCGCACCCGGTCGGACCGGAGACCCACTGACCGAACACCTGCCTGGTGAGTCGGTACGTCTCGGGGTTGGAAATCAGGAAAAACAAGAGCGCGGAGATGAGAGACACGATGAACTTGTCCTGTTGCTTCTTGCCGCCGCAACCGCATCCGCAATCTTTGAACAGACCCATTATTGTTCGCAGTGAAAAAAAGTTTCACGGTGGGTATCAATGGACGGTGGTATCCCGTGGTCGTGGATATGGTTTTTCGCGGCGGTCATCACGTTCGCCATGGGTTTCCTGCTCCGAGACGATATCCGAAAACTCTTCGAAAGTAGACACCGCCGTCGTCGTCACAGTGACGAACCCGAGAAACCTGATGAGGACCCTTTGCCTCCCAAACCCGAGGCGACGGATGACGTCGGCATGTGCACCTTCGAGAACGAGGACGTCATGTTGAAGATGGTGTACGACTATCAGGGGAACCTGGTTTCCAAGAACAAGCAGGTCCAGTGCTCCGACTGCAACCAGTACATCTTCAAGGATCAGGACGGGTGCGTCCCGTACGGGTTCAACAGGGGAAGCATGGCCGGAAAGGTCTGCACCGCGGGGACCTACGTGGACCCCAAGGAAAAAGTCTGTCGCGTGAACGGCGACTGTCTCGACAACGCGAGATGCGTGGACATCGACCCAACCACCGGGAAGGGGTTCTGCCAGACGTGGATGATCCCCGAATCAAAAGTGTGTCCCTTTCAGTAAGAGATGGTGATGCGCATGCAAGACGACTGGTACTACTTCAAGATTGCGTTCGCCATCGTGTTGGTGCTCGGTCTTGCGGGGTTCCTGGTGTACTGGTTCGCCATCAGGAAACCCCCTCCGCCACCTGGACCCCCGCCCGCGCCGCCTCCGGTGGACATGTGTTCGTTCGAGGGTGAAGACCTGCTCGGCAACCACGTGTATTCGTCCGTCGACGGGACGCTCTTCACGGGCGACTCGGACACGCAGGTCCCGTGTTCTAACTGCAACCAGTACGTGTACAAGACGACGGAGGACCAGCGATGCGTCCCGATGTCGTACTCGGAGCGACAGGGCAAGGTGTGCATGGCGGGACTGGGAGCCTCGCAGCCGTGTCCAGTCGAGAAACAAAAAACCTCGTAAACCTGTAGACAATGTCATCCGGCGGCATCGCCCAACTCGTCGCCATCGGGGCGCAAGACGTGCACCTGACCGCCAAGCCGCAGATCACCTTCTTCGAGTCGACGTACAAGCGTCACTCGAATTTCTCGAGAGTCACAGACACGCAGGTGATCCAGGGCAACCCGGCTTCCGGGGGCATGTCGACCGTCAAGTTCGACAAGAGGGGCGACTTGCTCAACTACGTCTACGTGACCATGATCGACACCGCGATGAACCAAGTCAAGACCGTCGCCGACTGGCGAGACGTGATCGACCACGTGGATCTCTACATCGGTGGTCAGCTGATCGACTCGCAGACCTCCGAGTTTTGCGAGCTCCTCGCGATCGACATGATGGCCCAGAACCTGACTATGAGCTCGGCCGGAGGGCACCACGAGGGCGCCGGGCACTACTCGGAGTTTTACCCCTTGCGGTTCTTCTTCAACGGGAGCGTCTCTTCGTCGCTGCCTCTGGTGGCCCTGACCCTCCACGAAGTGGAGATCCGGATCTACTGGGCCACGGATTGGGCGAAGGCGACGCCCGGGAACGGACCGGTGGTCCCCGTCGGCGCACGGTTCGAGGTCCACGCAAACTTCATCTTCCTCGACGAGAGCGAGCGCGTCAAGTTCACGAGGAAGCCACTGGAGCTCCTGATCACCCAGACGCAGACGATGTTCGCGAGCAACACCAACGTGATGGATCTCAACTTCAATCACCCGGTCAAGTACCTGTGCAGCCCCCAGGTGGCGTACAACGAGGACCTCGTGTTGAAATCAGACGGGACGTACGAGACCCCGAAGGTGCTCAACGGCTTGTGCGACATCAACACCAAGGTGAAGATCCAGATCAACGGGGAGGACATAGGTGACTTCAAGTACGCGGTCCCGCACTTCACGAGCGTCATGTCGTATTACCACTGCCCCTTTGACAACGGAAACTACCAGACCCACTTCTTGTACCCCTTTTGCATCGACACGAGCAGACTCCAGCCGACCGGGACCCTGAACTTTTCCAGACTCGACTCGGCCAGATTGATCACGGAAGGAAAACCCATCGACGGCACGGTCTACGCGGTCAACTACAACATCTTGAAGATTGAACGGGGCATGTCTGGTCTCCTCTACGCCAATTAGAGATTTCACGCGCACTTGAAAGAAAAGACAAAATGGCTTCACCAGTCGTGATACCCGTGCCACATGATGTCAAATATACCATCACAGAGGTCCGAGAAAGATTCACTTTATGAAAACGTTTGTTCTCATTTTCGTAAAGTTCAGGTGTACTACGACAAAGAAGAAGGCGTGTGTCACACGAAGGAACACAGGGTCATCGCGTTCGAATACCACAGCAGCCTTCCTGAGCAAATACTCGTACCGATTTCGCTTCGCAGTGTTCAGTATCACATGCCTCCGAAATTCATTTTGAAATACAAGGGTCAAAAGTTCATCATCAACGATGAATTCATTTTTGATACACACGCCGAAATGGCAACATTTGTAAAGGAAAACACCCTTGCGTAGTTTTGTAATAATTGTAATCGGTGAGATCATCAATGTACGACATCGTCGTTTCTCGATACCGAAAAGATGTCTCCTTCGCCTCCAGGATGAATGGTCGCGTGATGGTGTACGACAAAGAAACGCCGTCGAATCCGTACAACGTCCCGGTCAACAAGGGCCACGAGGCGTCCGTGTACCTCAAGCACATCGTGGATCACTACGACACCCTGGCCCCGTACACGTTTTTCATTCACGACGAGGAATACGCGTGGCACCACTCGGGATCCCTGGTCGACAAGTTCGACGAAGCCGTGGCGAGCAAAGCCGAGTACTACAACGTGAATGACTTGTGCGTGAACACGATGCACCAAGTCATCCAGGATCTAGATCGTCGGGGGTGGCGCGACGATTTCGCAGCCTGGTACTCTGAATTCATAGAGGAAATCGCACCTTTTTCAAAGCTGGACTTGAACGAGCCCAACCGAAACAGCGCGCAGTTTTTGGTGCACCGAGACGTCATTCGAAAGGTACCGAAATCATTGTACGAGCGTCTCTACCAGTGGATCATCACGACGAGCATGCCGAACGCCAAATCGTCGCGCTTCATGGAATGGACGTGGCACTTGCTTTTTTCGGGGACCCTTCGCTGAGGGGTTTCACCCCTCGACTCAATTGACCCTCGTCATGTCCACGAAGATGGTCCCTCCGACGTTGAACACGTGGTACATCGCCTTGGTGGTTCCAGTGACGGTCGAAAGGTAGGTGTACCCGTCGGTCGGTGCCGCGAAGGACTGCGAACCGTTCACGTAGAGGTACAAGTGCGCGTTGTCAGAGAGACCCGTGATGTTGAGTCCGGTCACGGTCCCGCTGACGCTGGAGATGGTCGCGCTGCCGTAGGTGACCCCGAGGGCGGTCACGTTGAGCTTGCCGGCGGCAAAGCCGGTGTAGGTGGCGGCGGGAGAGCTGATGGATGGGTCGATGCCACCAGGGGTGAACTTGAGCACGGACACGGTGGTGACCCCGTTGAAGGTGGCCTGTCCGCTCACGTCCAGCGACTCGGTCAGGGTCGCCTTGACGGTGGCGACGTTGGCCTCGAGGGTATCCGTGGAAACGTCACCCGCGATCACTGACCCGTCGACGTTCACGTTGGCCCTGAAGCGCGCAGTGCCGCTGTTGTACAAGTTGGTGTTGTTGATCTGGTTGGTGTTCAAAGTGTTGATAGCGCCAGAGTAGACGCCGGTCAATGTGTGACCCACGATGTTCCCTGACACGTTCAAGTCGCCAGTCATGCTGGTGTTCCCGTCAGACCCGACAGAGACCACTGGCTCGGAAGCGCCTCCAGAGTACAAGTTGATGTTGCTGGAAGCCGCGACCTTCACGGACCCTGAATCGGCATCGAGGCCGATTTGCGTCGCGCTCGAATTGAAACGAACGGCCGCGGAAGTCCCGTCGACCACCAGCTTTTCACCGGTCGCAGTCACGTGAAAGTTTCCGGAACCGTCGGTGGAGAGTCCGGTGCCCTTGATGCTGGCAGACCCGGTGGTGGTGAAGGCGGTGGCGCCGGTGAAGCGAATGGCCTGCGAGGCGGTGTTGCCGTTGGCGAGCACCTGGTCGAGCGTGCTGGAAGTGGACCCGGTTGCAACCTCGGTGTCAAAGACCTCCTTGGTCACGGGGTCGAACCCGAGCACGTTGGAAGCCTGGAGCTTGTGGGGGATGCCCGAGAGCTTGAGCGCTCCCTGGACCTCCACGTTGCTCACGATGGGTCCGTTGAACGTGGTGTTCCCGCTGACGTACACGTCGGTCGCGTGAATCTCGTTGGCATTCAGGGTATTGACGGCCGCGGAGTAGACGCCAGTCAGAGTGTAACCCACGATGCTGTACGCGTTGATGGTCCCGTTGGGCGCGTCAATGGCAATGTTGCTCGAGGTCAAGTGCATGGTCTGACTCGACACGTTTCCGTTGGTCAAAACGCTATCGAGGTCCTGCGACCCGGATCCGCCATTTGCCGAGTACCCAGTGTCGTAGATTTCGCCGGTCGCCTGGTTGTAGCCGAGCACGTTGGCGGTGGCTCCGGTGTTGCGAACGGGGCCCACGAAGAGACCCGCGACCCCGCCGTCAGAGAGGGACACCCCGTTGATGGTGCCGCTGGTGGTCAAGCCACCCACGGTGATGGTGTCAGTGGTCGTGGCACCCCTGGTGGTCACATCCTGCAGGGTGTCCGAACTGAGCACACCAGTCAAGTGGGAGCCGTCGCCGTAAAAGGCGCCGGATGCGATCACGTTGCCGTACACGTGGACGTTGATGGATTCGGAGGTTTGAGGATTCAAGCTGGTCGACTCGGCACTATTCTGAGTCAATGCAATGACAAATTCGCGCTGCTCCGGAATTATTCCAAGTGCGACGTTGCTCCCGTTGAACACGGACGCGTTCGCGGACAAGATGAACCCGACATCCTGATCGTCGAAGATGTTGGAGACGCCCACCTGCACGATGGGGTCCTCGATGAGAACCGTCTGGGTGTTCAACACGGTGAGAGTCCCCTGCACCGTGAGGTTCCCCACGACCCTGGCGTCGTGTTCGATCCTCAAAAGGGACCCGTCGTAAGTGAGACCCGCTCGCTGCGTCAACTTCCCGGTCGCGTCCGTGGTCACGATGCCGTTCGAGACGTTCAGGCTGGTCGACTGAAGATCGGGCGCCTGGACTCTGGAATTGGAAGCCAACACGTTGGAATCCGTCTGAGATGGACCGAAGGTCATGTAGAGGGTGTCGCTGAACTTGTCCGCGAATTGCACGAAGGTCCCCTGCGTCTTCAAAAACATGTTGGCCGAGTTGATGTTCATGAGACCCGGCAGAGACGGGACCGTCTGCGTGTACGTTATGCTCATTACTTGGAGGCACCATTATTTTTTTCAGGGCACGAGTCCGAAAACGACGTAACTCATCGACAACTGACTAGGTGACGTTTGAACCGCGACGAACTGGGTGCACACTTGGAAGTACCCTGGGAACACCTGGACAAAAGGCATCAATTGATTCGCGTGGAGACTGGAAGACGTGAGCACCACGACTGGAGTGTCCGTGTACGCGTTCGAGAAGACCACGTTCGCGATGCCGTAGATCCCCGACCCGGGACTCACTTCATCCAAGGGTGTCGCGTTCACGGCGAGCGTGAACCGGCCACCGGCGTCCGAAAGACGACTGTCTGATACCCCAAGGTTCGACGACAACACGGAAAGCGTGGTCCCGAGACCATACTGATATGACACCTGACCTGGAAACACCAGCGACTGGGACTGCACGATTTCATTCTGAAAGGTGTACCCGAGAACGTACGCGGGGTCGTCCCCAGTCATCCTGACGGGGTTCACGTAAAAGGCGTTGCTCGTCGGAGCATCCAAGACACCCCCATTCGCGTTTAACACGATGGTCCCATCCGGTGACGAAACGGTCGCGTTGGTCCCGATCACGATGGAGTTTTTGCCTTGCACGTTGCCAGTTCCGGTGCCGATGGCGATCGCACCCTCATCCTGGATGTACCCGGCACCCTGACCGATGGCGATCGAGTAGAAAGATTGATTGTACCCGGCACCCTGGCCGAGCGCCACCGCGAACTCCGACTGGTTCACGCCCGCGAAAGTCCCGATGGCGATCGCGTTTGAGGCTTGCGTGAGACCAGCGCTGTACCCGATGGCGGTCGACGCGTACCCTTGCGACCTTCCGGAAAATGCTCCAAAAGATGTCGAATACGCATCCTGGGTCCGCCCAGACCTGTTGCCTATGGCCACGGCTGATTCGCTCTGGCGGTTCTGTCCAGTGGTGACCCCCGCAAATGTCCCGACCGTGATCACGTTTGCATTCGTAGATGGAATCGTGATTCCGAGTGCGACTCCCCTGTTGCTGAGTTGGATGGTGTCACCGACCCCATCGCTGATGAAAATGCTCTCTGTGCCAGAATCGTTCCCGACCGTCACGTTTCTGAAACCAGTAAAGTCAACCACGTTCAGGTTCTTCAGAGTCAACGTCCCGAGATGGTCGACCGCCAAGTTCGATCCGACGCTCAACAAGTTGGACCCGGGGTCAGAAGTCCCGATGCCGACACCGTTGCTCGTGATGAACCCGACGGGGCCCTCGAAGATGACCAGGTTCGAAGACGCGTTTCCGGACGCGATGACCTCGTTGAACGTGGGGACCTTGGCGCCCGTCTCCACCCCACCGCTCAAAAAGTTGATGGAACTCGTTTGCAAATTGGCAGTGAGCAGACCGAGTACCCTGGCGTTGATGTCGACCAACAGATTGCTGAAGATGGTCACGTCCCCGTACAGGTTCGAGTACCCAGGGACCGTCAGGTTGTAAATGTTCGCGTTTTCGACCGTGATGTTCGCCGAGTCGAGACTGGCCAGACTCGAGATGCCCGAAACGTTCAGGTTCCCCAGCACTCCCAAAGCCTGCGACACCGACAGGTTCGACATGGTCACGTTGCCCAAAAAGTCCGAACGACCAGAGACGATCAGGTTCCCGTGCAAGTTTGACCCCCCGACCACATCCAGGGCCTGTGAAACCGTGAGGTTCCCCCAAAGGTTGGACCCCCCGGTGACAGTCAGGTTCGAGAGGGTCGTCGACCCCTGGACCAAGAGGGTGTGTATGTTCGCGGTTTGCGCCAAGAGGTTCGAGAGCGTGGAAGTGCCAGAGACCGTGATGTTCCCAAGGACGTTCATGGCTTCGCCCACGTGGAGGTTGCTCACTGACAAGTTCGCGAGCGCGCTCAGGACCGTGGTCCCAGTGGTTGTCAGGTTCGAGATGCCTGCGCTGGTCAGGACCTGAAGGGTTTTCATCGCGGCGCTGTTGCTCACCGTGAGATCAGCCACATTCGCGAGGTGCTTCACGACCAGCGCGTTGGTGGTCACGTCCAGAATACAATTCAGCGTGTTCACAATGGTGTTCCCAGTGGCGGTCAGGTTCGCGATACCAGCGCTGTTCAACACGTTGAGTGCGTGTGTGGTCAGGGACGCCAGGGTACTCAAGGTCGTCTCCCCCTGTAGGTTTGAGGACGAGATGACGTTCAGAGTCTGAGTGATGATGTTCGACACGGAGATTGTTCCGTTCGTGATGGTCGCCCCGTTCAAGTCGATCACGTTCGACGAAGACATCATTCTGAAGCTCGGGACGTTACTCCAATCCACGTTGGTACCGCCAGTGAACACGTTCCCGTTTTCGAAGTACGAGTTCGCCACGTTGAGGTCGTAGAGTCCGTTGATGGTCCCACCTTGGAGCGTGATGTTGGCACCGGGTAACATGGTGATGCTCGGGGCAAAGTTCGGATTGAACCCCCCACCGCCGCCACCACCCGTGAAGATTTGTCCGTACAAAAAGTAGTTGTTCGACGCGTTGATGTCATACACCTCCGCCTTGGTCCTCACGTCGAGGTACTCGGTCACCAGACTCGAGAGGACTTCCAGGTTCTCGATGACCGCCTGGTTCGTCACGTCCAGGTTTGACAAGTGCGCCAGGTTTGACACGTCGAGGTCGTGCGCCACGTAGAGATCCTCCAGGGCCGTGATCAGGTTGCTCACGGTGAGGAACCCGTTGAGGTACAGGTTTCCGTAAAATTGCGTGGATGGACCGATGAATACGTTTCCTTCGAAATACGTGTTTCCGAGATTTGCGTTCGCCACGTTCACGTTCGAAAAGATGCCTTCGGAACCGATGATGTTCCCAGACACGTACAAATCACCAGACACGGAACCCCAATTGGCCGTCGCACCGGGGTCGAGCGTGGCCGTTGAATGAACGATCAGGTTCGTCAACTGGGTTCGCTTGGTCGGGAACGCCTTGGTGACAGCGCTCATATACTAGTGACTGATACAAAAAACGTGTACAAAGTGGCCTTAAGATTAGACGCTCTACTTTTAGTAGAAGAGATGTCGGAAGAAGAAGCGTGGTCCGAGTTCGAGGCGTTCCGCGGTGAGACCGCCGTCGCGACGCCCACGGTGGTCAAAAATAGCCTGTATTTTTGCCGATGCGGAGGCCTGAAAGTGGTCACGCACGGCATGCCCACGTGCACCGCGTGCGGTCTGGTCGACAAGATGTTCCTCGACGAGACGGCAGAGTGGACCACGGGTGGCGAAGAACACACCGGCCCTGACCCGGCCCGATGCGGCATGCCTTGTGACAACGAGCTCTTTTCGGAACAGTGGGGTGCGAGGTGCTTCGAGGCGAAGCCTCGGATTATCGAGACTCACTCACGTTCACACAGGCGCTGGTCTCCTCATCAACGCCAAGGGAGCCAGTTACGAAATACGAAGGATGGCGAAGATTTCCTTTCATGGATCCATGAACCACAAAGACCGGTCGTTGTTTCACGCGTACAAGGACATCGAGTCGGCCGCGCTCGGGGTCCTCAACCTTCCTGCGTCCGTGGTCCGTGACGCCAAGGTGATGTACAAAAAGTTCAACAGCGAGAAACTGACCAGAGGCGCAGTGCGAACCGGGGTCAAAGCAAACTGCGTCTTCATGTCGTGTCAACTCGCCAAGATACCGAGGACCACGAAGGAAGTCGCAACCGCTTTTGGAATTACACCCAACGACATTTCAAGGACCAAGGTCCTCTTCAGGGAAGTGTTTCTTGGGAAGCAAACCACAACCACCGTTGCCGCCGCGTCGCACGTGACGAGACCGTGCGACGTGCTCCCGAGACTCCTCAACGACATTGACATTGATTATGATTTGAAGAAGAAGGTCAGGATCCTCTGCACCAAACTCGCGAAGATTCTCGAACCGTGCGTTCCCCTCATGAGCAAAACCCCGACGAGCATCGCAGCCGTGATCATCGCGAGGACCGTCGGGAATGCCGTCACGAAGAAGGACATCTGCGCCGCGTGCAAGATATCCGTGCGTCGTTTGTTGCCAAGGCAACAAACAAGCGGAACACTAACGTATTCCTTACCGCAGGTGCCGACCATGAACAAGATAGACGGACTCGTCAAGACGTATTTAGAGAGTATAGTGAAGTAGTGTGTCAATGACCAAACTCTTCCTGAGCACCCCATGCTACGGTGGTCTGTGTCTCGAGCAGTTTGCGATCAGCATCCTGAAGCTCCAATTCCTCCTGATGAAGGAGGGTGCGTGAGTTGAGGAACGCGACCGAAGGTCGCTTGTTCCTCTGCGAAAAATCTCTCGAAAAGTGAAAAGGGCCAGCGGCAGGGCTTCGCCCGCCGCGCGGCACCTGAAAGGTGCCTTCTAACGTCCCCGCCCACGTTCCTCGCAGGAATCCAACTCTACATCGACACGACTGAAAATGAATCACTGGTTCATCGCGCTCGAAACGTATCAATCGGGAGATTCATGCAAAAGAGTGACGCGGACTTTTTCATGTTTGTCGATGCAGATGTTCATTTTGAACCTGAATCAGTGGTTCGACTGATCAAGTCCGGTCACGATATCTCAGTGGCGTGTTATCCCAAAAAATACGTGGATTGGTCTCAAGCGGCCAAAGCTGCGGAACAGGGGGACGAACGTAATATGGCTATGTTGTCTGCATCACTTGTGGTGAACTTTGGGGCTTCTCAGTGCGCCATCGAGAACGGGTGCGTACGTCGAGTGGGTCGCAGGCCCACTCATCATCTAGTCACTCGAAAAGTGTGTTCGGGAGCTGAAGCTCCCCACCCCACGTTCCTCACAGGTTCATCAACATCCTAGACGGTCCAACGGGATTTATGATGATCAAGCGGTCCGCACTTGAGGCGATGCATGCGAGATACCCAGAACTCAACTGCAAGAACGATCATCAGAACCGTGACTTTGACGATTATTGCGCGGTGTTTGACTGCATGATTGATCCAGTGTCTAAACGCTATCTTTCAGAAGACTACGCCTTTTGCAGGAGGTGCGAAGTTTTCGTCTTCGACGAAAACAAGTCGGTGCTAAAAGCACCTCCCTCGCAGGTGGCAGCAGATGGGTGGCAAGATTCACGCGGATGTCACGACGACCCTTGGACACGTGGGGAACCTGCCATTCACCGGAAATCTCGGAGAGAGACTGAAGTCCCTTAAAGTGTAGAAACATTTGATCGTGTAATGCAGCTCACCACAGTCATCGTGACCCGCAATGTGTCCATCTCCGTTAAAACGCTCCACACGCTCCTCAAGCTCAACATCGTGTGTCTGCAGAAGAACATAGCGAACGAGCTCGTGTTCGTCAGGGATGACCCCTTTGAAAAGTACGACATCCTGATGAAGAAGCTCAAGCACTGCGACAGGATCCTCTGGATAGACTATAGCCTCTTCGTCGACGAGGCATCCATACTGAAAATGCTCGGAGATTTTCCGAAGGGGTGCGAAGTTTTCGCTGCGCGAAAACGGAACGTTGCTGAAAGCACCTCCGCCGCAGGTACCACGCGATGGTTGCACCGTGTGTCACAGAAGGTATCAACTGGGACATGTTCAAAAAGAAGGTCCGTGAAGGTTCCACAGAACCACATAGTCAGATGGGACTCGAGTTCGACACTGAGGTCTCAAACAAGATTGAAGAAGACGTCCACATTGTGACCAAGACCAATCCGAAATCATGGGCTCTTGATTCAAAACACATCATTCGAGCGTTCAAGGACAAGAAGGGTGACCCTATCAAGGTGCGAAGTTTGTTGTTTCACAACAAACGAGCCCTGCTGACGCAGGCTCGTCGCAGGTCCCAGTGAAGGTCAATGAGATGTTCGACAAGTTCAAGGAGCGCGGGGTCAAAGTGTGCGCGTTTACCGGGGCGAACCTGATCGCGACATACCCGCATGAGTGTCTGGGGAACATTCTCGAAACAGCCGGAGTCAGGGTCGGACGTTAAAAAACGTGTCTCAGGGACCCTCAAGTAAAGTTCTAGTACCTTCTAGTGCATAATGCCGACAATCAAAGAACAACTCGAGAGACAAGGAACTCAATGGGTCGTCAAGCGCGATAGTCTCCTCCAGCAATACACGGTCGATATGCTCCGGAACTCGTGGGGGTCAGGGAACCAGTTTTTCCCTGGTCCACAACCGGTCTCGATCGAGAGGAAACACTTTCGACACCTGAAGAAGAATCGATACGTGGTTTGCGAAAAGTCTGACGGGGTCAGACACGTCATGATGGCTTTCATGTTCCACGATTCGAGAATGTGTGTGCTGGTCAACAGGGTCTTCCAAGTGACCCTCACTCCACTTTCGCTCCCGAAGAACGCCTATGAAGGGACGGTGCTGGACGGTGAACTCGTGAACGATAAAGTCTTCCTGGTCTACGATGCCGTCGAAGTCTCGGGTGTCAGCGTCCGCTCGAAGAACCTGATAGAACGACTCTTGGCCGCTGAACCCGTCATCACCGGAACCCTGAAACTCTCCACCAACCCGGTCGTGCTCCGAATGAAAACCTTTTTCGGGGTCAAGGACCTCGAGAAGCTCCAGAATGAACACGTGCCTTCACTCGACTACAAGACCGACGGACTCGTGTTCACGCCAATCGACGAACCGATCAAGACGGGGACGCACGAGACCCTGTTCAAGTGGAAACCCAGGGACCAAAACACGGTTGACTTTTTGATCAAGAGGTCGAGGAACAAGTGGTCTCTCCACGTGTCCGAGCGAGGGACCCTGGTCTTCGAGTCAGAACTCCCGGATGACAAGGTTCCCGAATGGGTCACGGATGGGTGCATAGCGGAATGTCAATACATGGTGCGAGCAAAGTGAGCCGCGCGCGACGGAACGTCGCTTCACCACTTTGCGACCAACCACCTTCACCGCAGGTCGACGAAGACCCGAGATGGTGGAAACCCCTGAACCTCAGGACGGACAAGACGCACCCGAATAACCGACGGACCTACTACAACACCCTGACCAACATACGCGAGGACATAAAGTGGACGGAATTTTTGGTGTAGCAGAGCCCCTCACGTGCTCACGAACCCTCTTGTATACAAAAATGGCATTCCGAGTCTACCAAAACGTCCCACTGTCCACCGTGACCAAGATCATCTTTGCGGACGTGAATGAAGGCGTCTACTCCAAGTACACCGAACCAAACCACGTGGCTCACATCTACTCCGTCCTCAAGTACCTTCCAGTCACCGGTTTCGTGATGTACGACAACGGAGCGCTCGTGGTCTCGATCATGTCGGTCAAGGAACTCGCTGCCAATGTGATCAGGAAGTTCTGGAAGGCAAGGCAGCTCAGGAAACAGGGGTGCGAAGTTTCTCGCGGCCAAAGGCCGCTCAAACGAGTCGCTAAAGCCGCTCGCTCGCGCAGGTACCCAGAATTTACCCTTAGAGGCGAAGAACGCGCACCGGACCTGCATCGACAACTGAAGAAAGCCATTTCACTTATAGAGTGCTAGATAGTAACGTTCCCACTCGGGTGGTTCGGGTATCACCGCCACCAAGTGATCATTCTTGTAAAACCATGTATCAACGTGTTTCGTGAACGCCACGTAATGTCCAGAGTCCTGCGTCCCCGAATGCGCTATCAACGCGAAAAGGGTCTTCCCGTGGATGGTCTCTGTGACCTTGATCCTCATTCGACCCTGGAAGCACACCACAAGGACCCTCGGGAGCTTCGTGAACACGGTCCTCGACACTGACACGTGATGCGTCTTTCC
>JACCDP010140158.1_pt1 | contig 15448 bp, 12 predicted proteins | sample 7445841 | NCBI WGS metagenome assembly JACCDP01 (sample SAMN15323441, study PRJNA562643) | freshwater metagenome | isolation source: river surface water | place: USA:Blue River Watershed | collected 2017-08-17 | reverse complement strand
CCAGGCTGCGGACATCCAGGACATACCTGTCGCCCAGAGTTTGCCCGTCGATGCGCAGTTCCCCCACTAGGTACGACGGCGACTTGGGGCAATCGACCTTGCGGAAGGAGAGAGATAGGATGTTGGTCTTCATAATGATGATGCCGGGATAGCCGGCGTTTGCTTCGGATTAGGTGTGATGTGGAGAAACGCTCGCGCACGGTCCCAATCGGAACCTTTAGCTTTCGGCCCTAGTGAGTATGGTCACCTAGGGCGGAGTCTTTATTTGCGCGGAGGGTGAACCCCTCAGTTACACAAAGGTTGCACCATAGAATGATGGAATCAAGCCCTCGGACGGCTTGGCATAATTACTGCGCTTACGATTTTAGATTTATCGTATTTGGGAAAGGTCACCTGCCTTAGCCCTGGCCCCATTGCCAGGGCTTACTCCCCTCGGAATCTTTGCGGGAAAGACGCACCCGCCGACGAGTCGCTGGCTTACGGCGAAGCATTTCGAGCGGGCTCTCCATCTGATCGGGAATCAGTACCTCCAACCGGCTCGACAATCCGAGCACACGGCAGACCTTCAGGAAACCGACGAGCTGCGTCGAGGCCTTCCCCAACTCGAGACGCTGCACGGTGCGCAACCCCAGGCCGGCGAGATCTGCGAGCTGCTGCTGCGTTAGCCGCTTGCGGATGCGGACCTGAGCCAACCTCAGGCCCAACACCTGTGCTTGGCGGATTTCAGCCATATCCTCGAATCGTTCCATACACGCCATTCTAGACGTATTAGTTGAACTAAACGAGATAATACGCCTTTTATGACGCGTAAAGTCATGTTAACTAACTTATCAAATATGTCGATTAAGTCATCACTAATCGACATATCAACTTTGACATGTCGATTGGTCGGGCGTTGGCTACCCCATGTCCAACAAGCCCACGAAAGGCTGGAAACCCGAGGCGCCCTACAACGAGCTACCTCCCCTCCCTCCGTCGGCCCCGTTGCAGACTCCCGCCATCCTCAAGGCGACGATCAAGGCTCGCGCCGCGTTGGCCGAACTCGACCGCCTAGCCGGCAAGTTGCCCAACCCTGGCATACTTGTCCGCACCCTTCCCCTGATGGAGGCGCGTTGTTCATCGCAAATCGAGAACATCGTGACCACGGACGACATGCTTTTCCAGCGTGCCGACCAGCCGGACGACTCCACCCTACCCGAGGTACGCGAGGCTAGCCGCCACGCCGAGGCGTTGCTAGAGGCCTACCATGGCCTGAAGAAGCTCCCTGTCTGCTCCAGGCTAGCTCAACAGATTTGCTCACGAATCAAGGACCAACCCATGTCCGTGCGCAAACTACCTGGCACGGTCATCGCCAGCCGCCGGCAGATCATGTACACGCCTCCGGTCGGCGAATCAGTGATCCGCGGACTCTTGGCCAACTGGGAAGCCTACCTTCACTCCGAGGACGACACGGACCCGCTCATCCGCATGGCCGTGGCGCACTACCAGTTCGAAGCCATCCACCCTTTCGCGGACGGCAACGGCCGAACCGGCCGCATCCTCAACAGTCTCTACCTCACGGAGGCAGGCCTGCTGGAGCAGCCAATCCTCTACCTTAGCCGTTACATCCTCGCCAACCGGTCGGACTACTACCGCCTACTTAATGCCGTCACGAGCCACGAGGCCTGGGAGGATTGGGTGTTGTATATCCTGCAGGGCGTAGCCGAGGTAGCCACCTGGACAGCGACCAAGGTCAGGGAAATCCATGCCTTGGTGGATACTACGCAGAAGTTAATTGCGAAGAAGTGCCCCGACCTTCCGCTGGACGACATTATGCGCGCCATCTTCGAGCAGCCCTACTGCCGCATCCGGCATCTCGTGGTAGCCGGCGTAGCCAAGCGCGAAACCGCCTCGATCTACCTAGTCAAGCTAGCCAAGGCCGGCGTGGTCACCGAGATCAAGCAAGGTCGCGATAAGCTGTTCCTGAACCACCGGCTCGTGGCCCTACTGACCAACCCAACGGACAGATAAGGGCGGAGTCAGATCGAAGGCTTCAGAAACTTCATCAACAAGATGAAGAACTCAGGTCCGTAACCTAACTTGTCGAGGTCGGTCAGAGTCCACACCAAGATGACTGCGACGGCCAAGACGAAGAGGAGGAGGACGAGGAAGAAGATGATGAGCGTGAGAATTAACCGTCGCCATGCTTCGAGCTTAGCCGGCGTGAAGGCGGCCAGGATCTTGAGTAACCGATGACTCATATGGCTACCGAAGGGCCGGTAAGGTTTAGGCCCTTACGCCAGGTGGGGGTGGCAGATAGATGTCGCATCTTATCTATGCGCCGGATGTCAACCTGGCCTCCTGTAGACCCTGACAGACGGTCCCGAGGGAGCCGAAATTCGAATCAGTCCTAGGGTCGTTTTTAGGGTAAAAATCACCCCTCAGACGGCTATAGATTCGGACAGCGTTTTGCTAGAGTATTTGCTAGAGTTTAACCCTTCCGGAACCCCTTAAAAAACGCTAAACCCCTGATAATCAGGGGTTTAGTAAAGTGGCGGAGAGGATGGGATTCGAACCCACGATACCCTTTTGGGGTATACCCATTTAGCAAACGGGCGCTTTCGGCCACTCAGCCACCTCTCCAGGTCCTCTGTTGATTCAGGGGATGGGCTAGATAGGCGGGGTCGGCGACGAGGTCAAGGCACGAAGGAGGGCCGCGCCGAAGGCCAGTAAACAGGGGCTCCGGCCAGGGTGCTCAGTCGAACGAGGGGACCTTGAGCGTGGCGCCGCCCTGCAGGGCGGATTGGTGCGCGATCATGCCGGGGGCGGTGTAGGCGACGGCGGCGTAAACATCGACGAGCGGCTTGCGGCCATTGACGAGGGAGTCGACGAACTCGTGCGTGATGAAGCAGTGCGAGCCCTCATGGCCGCTGTCGTGGCGCAGGGGCTCGGGAAGCAGGTCGGTCTTCCACCAGGCGGGCGCGGCGTAGCGCTCGACGACCTGGGCGGAGCGCGAGAAGCCGCCGCTGTCCTTCTCGGTCGTGGCCTTGGCGCGCACGACGACGGGGCCGCCGAGGCCGGCGGGGTCGGCGTGGTAGAAGCTCAGGCGGTCGCCGTAATAGCGGGCGCGCTCCCCACCCTTCTGCGCGCCACGCCACCAGACGGCGACGCGCATGGAGTTGCCCCGGTCGGTGCGGAAGAGCGCGGTCTCGTTCCAGAAGGGGTTCTGGTACGCGTTGTCCTTGAGGATGGGATCGTCGTCGCCCCAGCCATGGCAGGAGACCTCGACGAGCCGCTCGCCGGTGATGCCGAGGAGGTGCGCGGTGCAGTGGGTCGGGTAATGCATCGGCGGGAGGCCGTGCCGCCAGGTGCGCCGGCCGTTCTCGAAGTAGAGCGACTCGAGCCCGGGGTGGTGATACTCGGACTCGACGTGGAAGAGCCGGCCGAACGCGCCTTCCTGGTAGAACTTGCGGGCCGAGATCGTGAGCTGCTGCCAGCAGCTGGTCTCGCCCATCATGTAGGTGAGGCCGGACTTCTTGACGGCGCCGACGAGCTGGGCGCATTCGTCGAGGGTCATCGCCGCCGGGACGGCGCTGAGGACGTGCTTGCCGGCGGCGAGGCAGAGCAAGGTGTGGCGGACGTGGTCCGGCGCGGGGGTGGCGAGGAAGACCGCCTCGACCTTCGGGTCCTTGAGGAGCTCCTCGAGCGACGGGTAGGCCTTGGCGCAACGGTAGGTCTTCTGCAGGCCCGCCCGACGGTCCGCCCGCAGGTCGCTCACCGCCTCCACGACGCAATCCGGATGCTCATGAAACTGGAAGGTCGCGCCGAAGCGGCCGCCGACGATGCCGACGCGGACTTTGCGGGGCTCGGTGGTGAAAGGGACCTGGGCGGGGAGCGCGAGGGCGCCCAGCGCACCGAGGGAGAGGTTCCGCACGAAGTGTCGACGGGTGGTCATGGGGTTGGGGTGAGTCTTTCCTAGGCGCTAAGGCGCGGGATTTCGACCTGATTTCGCGGGTGGCCCCCAGGGTGATCCAGGGGTCGCGCCCCAGGTGGCGGACCCTAATGGCGGGTGGTTGCGGCGGCCACCGGCCCCGCCTCCAAAGACGCATGCACCTCCTCTACGTCGATGAAAGCGGCGATACCGGCCGGCAAAGATCCGGCACCAGCACCTTCATCCTCAGCGGATTGATGGTTCACCACGCCGAATGGCACGCAACCCAGGCGGCCATCCATCGCATGCGCCGACGTCTCCACGCGAAATACGCCTACCCGCCTCACGCCGAGATGCATGCCAGCGAGATGCTTGGGCGAAGCGAGGAACACCATGGGGCTCGCCGGAACCAACGTATCCAGGCCATCCTGCACGCCGTCGAGATGATCCGCTGTGAGCAAAGGCTCACCGCGCTGCGAGTCATCATCGACAAGCAGCGCTGCCCCGGGGACATCGGTCAGACCGCCTGGACGTCATTGCTGCATGCGGCGGCAACGCAGATCGGCTCGAACCAGGGTCACCGACTCTGCTCTGCCGCCGGCTTGGTGGTCATCTGCGACGACCATCGGACCGCTCCGTCCTCTTCCTGGCTCGGCGAAATCAGGTCGCGACTACCCATCGAATCGCTCCTCGTGGATGAGCCCTTCGGGAGGGATTCAAGCCAAAGCTCGCTGCTTCAACTCTGCGACCTTCTCGCCTACCTGACCAAGCAACACCTGGAGCCAAACCTGCTCTTCAGGCGGCCGCATGCCCGGGGCATTCTCGCGCGTAGCGAGCGACTTTTCCAAGAGCGCGGGGTCACGCTACGGCCCAATGAAGAAGGGGGCGCTTTCGCGCCCCCCTAGGAGGAATCTCGGCGGGTCTTAGCCGCCTACACACCTGAGATGAAGGTGGCATGCCCAGGGATGAGGGCAAGGGGAATGGGATGAGGAGAAATACCCGGGAAGGAGATGGGGACGGAGCAATGAGTCAGAGAATGGAGTACAGAGTACAGAGTATGGACTACGGAGTGCGGATAGAGCGAAGGGGCATCGGAGGTAGGGCTGACCGTCCTCGGTCGGCCGCGGACCAGCAGGGACGCTGGTCCCTACCTGCGCGAGCGGTTGGGGGATAGCGGTTAGCGGTTAGCGGAGAAACAGAGAGAGGCAGGCTCTAGCTGGCCAGTGGGCCAGGGGGCAAGGGATGCATTAGAGGCATCGGGGGCAGGGTCAGGAGCAGGGACAGAGGAAGACTTAGAGGCAGCGGGCACGCCTCCTGTCCTCGTGTCCTCCTGTGCTCGTGCCCTCGTGTCCTCGTGCCCTCCTGCCCTCCTGTCCTCGTGCCCTCGTGTCCTCCTGTCCTCCCGTCCTCTCTGCGTCTTAGGTAGGGCTGACCGTCCTCGGTCGGCCGGGAGTCGGCCGTCAACAGGGGGTCAGGCACATCATCGCTGCGCGAGATGAAGCCACCGGAGAGTTGACCGGTTGGCCAGTTGGCCAGTTGACCGGAAGAGGCAGGCGAGCAGACACGGACAAGCGGGACGCTGGTCCCTACCTGCGCGAGCGGACGGGGGATGGCGGTTAGATCGAAGAGGGCAATAGCGAGGGCAGCACGCGGTGCTGCCCCTACCCGCGCGCGTGGCGCGCGTGAAGAGGCAACATCAACACACTTACCAACGGGCCAGCTACCCCACCCTCACAGCGTCATCAGGAAGTCGGCGAGCTGCTTCTTCTGGGCAGGGGTGAGCTTGAGATAGCGATCCCGCGAGACCTTGGCTTCGCCGTCGTGGGCGGCGATGGCGGCATCCACGTTGGGCGCGCGACCATCGTGCAGGTAAGGCGCGCTGGCACGCAGGCCCCACAAGGGCGCGGTGCGCATCTCGCGCGGGCCGGCGGGAGCCTGGACGACCCCGTCACCGAGCGAGCCCATATCGTGCAGGAGCAGGTCGGAATAGAGGCGCACTTCCTTGCGGTCGAAGACCGGATCCTTGCTGGGGCCGGTCAGCAGGCTCGGGACGTGGCAGGCGACGCAGCCCGCGCTCGCGAAGAGCTGCTGGCCGGCATTGGCAGAGGCCGTCGCGGGAGCCTGGGGAGGCGCGCCGAGCAACTTCATGAAGTTCGCCACCTTCTCGAAGTCGGCCAGGCCGGTCGCCGGGGCGTCCTCGGGGTCCTGAATGAAGTCCGACTTCGCCAGCTTGGCGGCGTCGCCGTTCGGGGCGTTCTCCTTGGGGAAGTAGCGATTGGTCACACCCATCTCATTGGCATAGGCATCGGCCGCGAAACCGAGGACCGTGGCCTGCTGGGCCTTCCAGCCGAAGCGGCCGACGCGGGTCTGCCCGCTCACGACATCGACGACCATGGCCGCCTTGCCCTTCACGCCGTCGACCGGCTGCTTGCGGACGTTGGCGATGATCGCGGAGTCGGGGATGGCCTCCATCAGACCGAGACCGAAGACCGGGGTTGAATTACGCCGCACCACGAGGTTGGCCTCGCGAGGCACGAACTCGCGCGCAGCCGGCAGGATGGAGTGGTCCTGCAGGAGCGAGCCGCCGAGGGCGTCGAGGGCATCGAAGCCGGTCGCGGTCACGCGACCGAAGCGCGTGACGTTGCGCGGGCTCGCGCCACCGACGGCGCCGCTGCTGTGGCAGGCCACGCAGGAGCTCTCATTGAAGATCGGACCCAGGCCACCTTCAACATCCTCGGTCTTCTCGAAGTCGGCCTTGCCGTCGACGAAGAGCTCCAGCTGCGCGGCCGTGAGACCGGGTAGCGGGTCGCCGAAGCGCGGCAGGGCCGGGTTCATGCGCGGCATGGGCGGCTTGATCAGCACGTGCGGGCGCAAGGCCGGCTGCTTAGCGGGCGCGAGGAGCGCGGAGTCATCGACGACGGGCTTGACAGACGCAGGCGCCGGGGTGGGTGCTGGTGCGGGCTTGACCGCGGACGGAGCGGGCGCGGTCATCGGCGCGGTCATCGGTGCGGGCTTGCTCGCACCGGGCGGGGGCGGCGGCGGATTGACAGCGGAGACCTGCGAGGCCGCCGCGATGAGGGCGAGGGTTCCGATCAGACGAGCGTTGATCATGGTGGTTTTGGGGTGGGGTTGGCGGAAGCCGCAGGCGCTTTCCACATCCATGATTAAAGCCGATTTCAGGGCCGTGTTAAGCCCGCTAAAGTTACTTTTAGATGAACGAAATCTGAAGGAAGTGTTAAGGGGAGATTAAGATTCAGGCAGCGGGGACGCTGGCGAGGGGACAGGGGGCAAGAGGCGGGACAGTTGATCGGTTGATTGGTTGATCGGTTGGCCGGAGGAGGCAGTTTGAGTCACGGACCAGCGGGGACACTGGTCCCTACCTAAAGGCAGGGATGCAATAGGGCCAGGGACAGGGTCAGAAGAAGCAGTCGGGAATTAAGGCCCCAGCTCTAGCCCTAGTCTCATCCTCAGGTGGAGAGCCCTAAGCCAGATCGGTTGATGGAGCCCCGGATGCGTCGTGAATAAAAAGCATGCGGATGGTTTACATCGACGAAAGCGGAGACCATGGACCGCGGAATGACGAATACCCCATCTTCGTGATCGTGGCCTGCGTCTTTGAAAGCGAAGATTACGTCGATCACTTCGTCCCGGCGTTGCTCAGGCTTAAGCTAAAACACTGGGGACACGAGTTGGCGATCTTGCACGAGCGGGAGATACGCAAACCACAAGGCGACTTCAACTTCCTGCTTAATCCCAATAAAAGGGCGGCATTCCTGACCGACCTATCGCGGCTCGTCAGGGAGTCCAAAGCCCGAGTCCATGCGGTGGTCTGGGACAAGCGCATCCATGCAAATCGCTTCTCCTATGGTGAATGCCTCCGGCGACTCCTCGACGAGTTATCTTATGACCATGGCGACTCTAACGCCACTGCACCCATCATCGTGGAATCAAGAGGCGCCGAGGAAAGCAGGCGGACGCTGCATGCTTTGGGTGAAATCAAGACCTGCATGGCCCAGATGGTGCGTTTTACCGAAAAAGCAGCCAACGTTCCTGGCCTGCAACTTGCGGACCTGTGCGCACGACCGATTGGCATAAAAATCCTGCGGCCCGACGCGAAGAACCGGGCCTTCGACGAAAGCGTCGGCCTGCTTATGCAAGCCCGAGGCTCGGCAGTGCCGGTATCGGGACCAATCATCACTCTCTAAAAAGGAACGCGGGTCGGCGAACCGACCCGCGTCGAACGGACATTTCCATTCCTTGCTCTCCTTTTTGAAGCAATAATACGTGCAGGCAACCTAAACCATTTGAGGTTATCACCCGGGTTTCGGGGCATCAGGTAGGAGCCCACAGGCATGTCGGTAACCGGTTGAAAAAGTCGACCCGTTGGTCGGTCGGCCGGGAAGGGCCAGAGGTAGGGCTGACCGTCCTCGGTCGGCCGAGGGGCGGCCATCAACAAGGGGGTCAGGCACATCATCGCTACGCGAGATGAAGCCAGACCCCCTGTTTCGGCCGCGGACCAGCAGGGACGCTGGTCCCTACCTGCGCGCGGAGCGCGCAATATCAGAGGCTACAGGTACGCATCGACTCAGCACTCGACTCAGCACTCTGTACTCCGCACTCCTACTTTGCATTCCGCACTCCGTACTCTGTACTCAATCTTGCCAGCGGGCCAGCTCACCTCCCCCTACTCCCCATAATGCGTCCAGAGGCGAAGGACGCGCACGGTCTTGCGGTCCTTGAAGACTTCGTAGACGAGGCGATGCTGCAGGCTGAGGCGACGGGAGTAGAGGCCTTCCAGATCGCCGACGAGGCGCTCGAACGGCGGAGGAACCTTGAAGGGGTTGGTGGCCAGGACCGCGAGCAAGGCCTCCGCCTTGGGCCGTAGACCCGCTCGGGACACCCGGCGGGAGTCCTTGGCCGCCTGCCGGCTATAGACGACCGTCCAGCTCACCAGGGGAGCTTGCGCACGGCTTTGGCCAAGGGCTCCGCCCGGCCCTTGCGGAGGGAGGCGCGCATCCCCGGGATTGAGACCAGATGCAGGGTCTCCTGGACGCTACGCCAATCCGCCTCCGAGACCAGGACCGCATTCCCGCGCTTGCCCGTGATGTGGATGGGCTCGTGGGCGGCGGCGTCGATCAGGCGGTACAGCTGGGCGCGAGCCTTGGTGGCGGAGACGTGGGCCATACGTTCAAGCGTACGATTTAGCGTACGCTTGGCAAGCGTAGGGACGGAGAGAGCCCGGAGAGTCGTGACCATGGGCGGAAGCGTCGGTGGGCAGGGTTCTGATGCAAGCCAGGCCGACTGGTGAAGATGCCTTAGGGAGGCGCGAGCGGAGCTCGCGAGCGGTTGGGGGATGGCGGTTGGCGGTTAGCGGAGAAACAGAGAGAGAGGCAGGCTCTAGCTGGCCAGCGAGCCAGGGGGCAAGGGATGCATTAGAGGCATCAGGTACGCCTCTTGCCCTCGTGTCCTCTTGTCCTCGTGTCCTCCTGCGTTTCAGGTAGGGCTGACCGTCCTCGGTCGGCCGAGGGGCGGCCTTCCACAGGAGGTCAGGCACATCATCGCTACGCGAGATGAAGCCAGACCCCTGTTTCGGCCGCGGACCAGCGGGACGCTGGTCCCTAACGGCGCGAGCGGAGCTCGCGAGCGGTTGGGGGATGGCGGTTAGCGGTTAGGACGATGCGGCTACGGGTAGGGCTGACCGTCCTCGGTCGGCCGCGGACCAGCGGGACGCTGGTCCCTACCTGGAGGCAGGTCGAGATCGCGTAAGAGTACGGATTACGGAGTACGGAGTACAGAGGGAGGCAGCGGACAGAAGGTTGAGCGCACCCACTAAATATCCAACTCCTCTGGCCATCAGTACTCTGTACTCTGTACTCAATCTAGCCAGCTTGCCCACTGGCCAGCCGGCCAGCTCTGTATCGCCGCTACCTTACCTCGCGATATCTCCGCGGCCGATCACGGTGATGCCGTGGGTCGCGAGGACGGAGGCGGCGAGTTCCTGCGCTTCGGTGCGCACGACGAGACCGTAGCGTCCGTTCGGACGGAAGAGGAACGGGTAGACGTAATGGATGTTGATCTCCGCCTTGAGCAGGATCGAGGTGACGTCCTTCAGCTGGGACTCCGACTGGAGCTCGATGGCCACGACCGGGACGTCATCGTGGGCGAAGTTATGCTCATTGAGCACGGCTTCGGCGCGCTCGGGGTAGTCGACGACGATGCGGATGATCGTGGAGTCGGTGGTATCCACCAGGCAGAGCGCCATGATGTGCACGTCGGCCGAGCCCAGGGATTGGACGAGCTCATTGAGGCGTCCGACCTTGTTCTCGACGAAGATGGAGAACTGCCGGACCGGTCCGTGGTCGGGTTCTCTGGTGGTTTCTGAGCCCATCGCAGCCACTATGACCAAGGAAAGCCCGTTCGCCAGCCCGATTTCATTTGATTAGCGGGGGTTCGGTCAAAGATTCGCCCCCATGCCCGTGCTGCTCGCCGCCCTCGTCCTCGCCCAGACGCCCACCCGCCTACCGGAAACCGTCGTCGTCGAGACGCGCCACCCTGCCCCGCTCGAGGAAGCCTCGCCGTCCGTCAGCCGGGTGATCGTGGCCGAGGCGACGGATAGCGGCCTGACGACCCTGGCCGGCGCCCTGGCGACCACCCCGGGCCTGTATGCCACGGAGCAGACGGGCGAAGGCTCCCAGGCCTCGGTCTTCATCCGCGGCACCAATTCCTCGCAAAGCGCCCTGCTGCTCGACGGCCGGCGGCTCCCTCCTGGCTTCTCGGGTTCCTACGAGATCGGGCGCTACCGGCTGTTCGGGCTGCGCTCGGTCGAGATCCTGCGCGGTCCGTCGTCCTCGCTCTATGGGGCCAACGCCCTCGGCGGCGTGGTGGACCTCCGGCTCGCCGACCCGCTGACGGATGCCCGCGGAGGCTCCTGGCTGGTCGAAGGCGGTTCTTATGGGCGCGCCACCGCGGGCTTCGCTTGGCTGACCAACGACGCCCAGGGCCGGGTCACCGCTCGGTCGGGCACGTCTGTCTCGCTCACCAGCACCCATGACGACGGCTGGCGCGTCAACGGCGCCCGCGACGCCACCAACGCGCTGGTCAAATCGGCCTGGCGACTCTCCCCTCACCTGGTGCTGGAACTGATCGGCTCGGCGGACTTGGCCAAGGCCGGCCTTCCCGGTCAATCCGCCACCGTCCCGGCCGCGGGCGACCCGAACGACTGGCAAAAGGACTCCGGCTGGATGCTCTCGCCCGGCCTGCGCTACCAGGACGACCAAGTCACCGCCGTCGCCTTCTGGTCGCGCGGCGGCTCCGCCGTCACGAGCCTGGTCGACGGCACCAACTTCTTCGGTCCCTTCGCCTACCATCAGCGCTTCCTGCTTGATCGCGACGAACTCACGGCCTTCGCGGACTGGAAACTGCGCCCGGACCTGACCGTCGGCATCGGCGCGACCTACGAACGCACGGACTTCGACCAGCTGGCGTTGGACGGAGTGTCCACGGCCTGGAGCGACACGCACGAAACCCTCGGGGTCTGGACGCGGGCTGATTGGCGGGCATCCGCGGCCGACCGCTTCCGCGCGGCGTGGCGCCGGAACGAGCACACCGATTTCGCCGGCAAGACGACGGCGGAATTTAGTTACGCGCGGCGACTCGGCAAGGAGCTCGTGGCGGAAGCGAAGATCGCCTCGGCCTACCGCGCGCCCGCGGCCAACGACCTCGCCTACGGGACCTCCGGCAACCGGGCGCTGCGTCCGGAATCCAACACCGGCGGTGAGATCGGCCTGCGCTACGAAAGCCGTATCCCGGGCGAATTCTCGGCGACCCTCGCAGTCTTCCGCAATGAGCTGACCGACCTGATTGATTACGACCCGGCCGACTTCTACAAGACCTTCAACATCGCGAAAGCGCGCACGCAAGGGATCGAACTAGGCGCCTCCGGCCGACCGGTCAAAGGCCTGCGTCTCTTCGGCGCGGCCACGTTGCTCGACACCGAGGTGCTCTCGCCGGATTACCAAGGCGTGGCCGCGACGGGGCAGACGCTGCTGCGTCGGCCACGTCTCGCCTTGAACACCGGGGCCGAGGTGACGCCGAACGACGACTGGACCTTCGGTGGGGCGGTGACCCTGCTGCGCCGACGCGTCGATTACGACTGGAACCTCGGCCAGCGCGTGGACCTGGCGGACGCCGCCTATGTGCGCCTCTGGGTCCGCTACGCCCTGGACGCGCGCAGCGAGCTGTCGTTGCGCGTCGAGAACCTCTTCGGTGAAGACGCCCCGCCCGCCGGCATCGGCTTCGGCGCCCAGCCCCGGTCGGCGTATGTCGGTTATACGAGGAGGTTTTAAACTATGGTTGATCGGTTGATCAGTTGGCCGGAGCGGGAGGCACGAGAAGAGTACGGAGTGCTGGGTCGAGTGCTGAGTCGATGACTGAATCGATGGGGATACAGGGAGACACGGACCAGCGGGACGCTGGTCCCTACCTGCGCGAACTAAGTTCGCGAGCGGTTGGGGGATGGCGGTTAGCGGCTGGGACGATGCGGCTGCAGGTTCACTCAGTACTCCGTACTCTGTCATCTGTACTCTGTCTGCTTAAGGTAGGGCTGACCGTCCTCGGTCGGCCGAGGGGCGGCCATCAACAAGGGGGTCAGGCACATCATCGCTACGCGAGATGAAGCCAGACCCCCTGTTTCGGCCGCGGGGCGAGGTCGTACCTCGATCGGGTCTACGACGGACCAGCGGGGACGCTGGTCCCTACCTACGCGAGCGGAGCTCGCGAGCGGTTGGGGGATGGCGGTTGGCGGTTAGGTCGAAGAGGCTACCGGTACGCTCGATTCAGCACTCGACGCAGCACTCTGTACTCCGCACTCTGTACTCAATCTGGCCAGCTCCGCATCTCACCCCCTCCTTCACGCCCGTTAAACGCCATATGTTTGGGTTGGATTGGGGAATGGGACGGTCCAGAAAGGGAGCCATCCCGATGCGCCCCTGCTTCCGCCTCCTCGCGACCGTCCTCGCCCTGCCCTGCCTGCTGATCTCCGCCGTCGCCAACGAGGTCGGCCTCGAGTCCGCCGGCCCGACGCGTTTCGGCGCGCGCTTCAGCGAAGACGGCGGCAAGCGCGTGGCGACCTTCAACGGCGACAAGGGCCTGATGGCCTGCTTCACCTTCGCCGCCGACGGCAACGTCGGGGTCTCCGTCCAGGTCAAGCTGGCCAAGGGCGCGAAGACCGACTTCAAGGGCCGCCTCGCCGGCAAGGACCTCGCCGGCTCGGTCGAGGGTAACGGCGAAGCCCAATGGGTCGCGCTCGGCGCCGCCAAGGTCGCGGCAGGCGTTCCGACCTTCCTCAACCTCGAGGCCATCGAACGTAAGGGCGCGGTCGTCGTCACCGGCTTCAAGTTCGACCAGGAAGCCGTCGCCACGCCCGTCGCGCACTTCAAGACCGCCTACGCCGAGGGCAAGGAAGTCACGCTCGGCGACCGCGGCAACGTCGGCGCCGCCACCTTCAAGGGCGCGGGCCTCCTGCTCGTCCCCGTCGTGGTCGAGCAGGCCGGCGACGTCACGTTCGCCGCGCGCTTCAACCTCGCGGCCGGCGCCAAGCGCGCGCTACAGGTCACCGCGACCGACGACCTGGAAGCCGTACGTACCCGCGTCGCGGTGAACGACCTCGCCCTGACCGGCGCCGGCAAACTCGCGCACTCCGCCGATTTCACCCTCTCCTTCCCGAAGGCCGGCACCTACCTGATCGCGCTGGCCAGCAAGGCCGATGGCGAGGCGCCGCTGACCGTCAACGGCCTGCTGCTTCGCAAGGGCACCAACGCCAACCTCTGGGCGCTCCCCAACGGCAACGCCCAGTCGGTGCACTACGGCTACCCCGTGCCGAAGGGCGAGACCGCCCTCTGGGCCTACGCCGAGGCGAAGTCGGCCCCGGGCCCGGCCGCGACCTACAACTGCGTGCTCGGCTTCGGCCAGGGCTACTTCGGCTTCCAGCGCCGCGCGCTCGGCACGAACCCCGACGACCGCTGGTTCATCTACTCGCTCTGGGATTCAGGCTACGTGAAGAACGCCGTGAAGAAGGAAGGCGCCGACTCCGAGGAGCTGAAGAATTCGATCGTGCGGATGCTGGCCAAGGGCGACGACGTGAAGGCGTACGCGTTCGACCACGAGGGCTCCGGCGGCCATAGCCACTGGGAATACCCCTGGAAGGACAACGAGACGTACGCGTTCCTGCTGGGCGTGAAACCCGACGGCACGGGCGCGGTCTTCTCGACCTACGTGCGCGTCGACGGCGGCCAGTGGAAGTTCCTGACCTCCTTCCGCCGCCCGAACACCAAGGCCAAGCTCGACGGCCTCTACTCCTTCGTGGAGGACTGGTCCGGCAGCGCCGGCCAGCAGAAGCGCGTCTGCCACTACTCCAACGTCTGGATCCGCAACACCGAGGGCAAGTGGCTCCAGTTGCGCGAAGCCAAGTCCAGCGCCACCGCCGAGCTCGGCCGGTCCGACTTCGACCATTACGTGGAAGGCAACGGCGTCGTCCTCAGCACCGGCGGCTACGGCGCGCCCAAGGGCAAGCGCGGCGTGATGCTGCAGATTCCGGAGAGCAAGAACCCGCCCCAGGTGGACGTGGAGAAACTGCCGGGGAAGTAAGGGGCCCGCGCGTGGCGCGGGCTGAGGACTGAATCGAGTACAGAGTGCGGCATCGAGGGCTGAATCGACAAGATGCAGAGCTGGCCGGTGGGCCAGGGGGCAAGGGATGCATTAGAGGCAGCAGATACGCCTCTTGCCCTCGTGTCCTCCTGTCCTCGTGTCCTCTCTGCGTTTTAGGTAGGGCTGACCGTCCTCGGTCGGCCGGGGGTCGGCCTTCCACAGGGGGTCAGGCACATCATCGCTGCGCGAGATGAAGCCAGACCCCCTGTTTCGGCCGCGGACCAGCAGGGACGCTGGTCCCTACCGAGAGGCAGGAGCCAGAGGCAATAGGGTCAGGGACAGGGACAGGGGAAGGCTTAGAGCACCGCTCTGGCCAACTGATTAACCGATCAACGGGTCAACCTGCTCTCCCCGCCTCCCTGCCCCTACCCGCACATGACTTCAGCGGCGCAGGCGCTTGCCGAGCATGCTGCCGAGCAGCGCTCCGCCGATCGCGAGGAGCGGGATCAGGTAGAGGCGTTTTTCCTCAAGCACGAAAAGCGAAACCACCCCGAGGAAACCGCCGAGCGCAAAGCCCGCGAAGCCCCCGAGGATCGCGCCCAACACGTGCTTCGGGTTGAAGGAATTCCCGATGGCGAGGTCGCGCAGGGGCGCTTCCCGCGCCGCGTTGGCCAGGGCGTCGAGCAGGTCGTTGGCGATGGCCAGCAGTCGCTCGCGTTCCGCGCCCTGCAGGATCACATCGGCGTGCGCCGGGCGAACGCGGCGAGTTTCCGGCGCGCAGACCACCAGGTAACCGTCGCGCACCTCGATCGCGCCGGTCACGGCGGTGGAAAGGAAGCTTAGCACCGCCGGCTTGCAGACGGCGGACATCTCCGCGAGGCCGGGCATGGGCTG
>JACCDP010195967.1_pt1 | contig 15451 bp, 15 predicted proteins | sample 7445841 | NCBI WGS metagenome assembly JACCDP01 (sample SAMN15323441, study PRJNA562643) | freshwater metagenome | isolation source: river surface water | place: USA:Blue River Watershed | collected 2017-08-17 | reverse complement strand
TGTTGGGCCTTGATACCAATTCATAGATTCACCACGATCTACAATCATATCCCCATTTAATGCTGACATTGGCACAAATTCAATGGTACGATTTTCAGATAGTTTAATTTCTTTCGCAAACGCCTTGTAGCTCTCGCAAATAGCTTTGTACTTACTTTCATCGTAATCAATAAGATCCATTTTATTAATTGCGACAACAATATGAGGAATGCCAACAAGTTTTGCTAAAAATGAGTGTCGTCTTGTTTGTGTTAGAACACCTTTTCTAGCATCAATTAAGATAATGGCTAAATGAGCGGTAGAAGCCGCAGTCACCATATTGCGAGTGTATTGCTCGTGTCCTGGGGCATCTGCAATAATATATTTACGTGAGCCCGTACTAAAATATCTATAGGCAACATCAATCGTAATGCCTTGTTCACGTTCTGCTTGAAGACCATCTGTAATTAAAGATAGATCTACAGCTGTCATACCTCTTTTTTTAGAGGTCTTTTCAATTTGGGTGAGTGTGTCTGTCAGAATGGTTTTAGTGTCAAAAAGAAGGCGGCCAATGAGTGTGCTTTTGCCATCATCGACGCTACCGCACGTCATAAAACGTAATAAGCTATCTTGAATATTTTCTTGAGACATTTTAGAAATAACCTTCTTTTTTGCGTTGCTCCATGGAGGCATCTGATGTTTGATCATCTAACCTTGTGGCACCACGTTCTGTAATGGTGGTACTTGCAGTTTCGATAATAATTTTTTCAACGCTATCAGCTATACTTTCAACAGGTGCTGTACAAGTAATATCGCCTACTGTTCTATAGCGCACCATAATTTCTTCAACGACTTCATGATCTTTTTTGGGGGTCAGAGGGGTTATGGGCACAATAGCTCCTCCACGTCTCACAATAGGACGCTTATGTGCAAAGTAAATACTAGGTAAACCTAATTTTTCACGTTCGATATATTGCCACACATCCATTTCAGTCCAGTTGGAAATAGGGAAAGCGCGAATATTTTCACCTTTATGAACTTTAGCGTTATAGAGATTCCATAATTCAGGTCTTTGGTTCTTGGGATCCCACTGTCCAAATTCATCCCTAAAGCTCATGATGCGTTCTTTAGCTCGTGCTTTTTCTTCATCACGTCTTGCACCACCAATACAACAATCAAATTCAAATTCAGCAATCGCCTCTAAGAGGGTAACAGATTGATGTTTATTGCGAGGTTCATCAGGTGTTTTTAAAACGACTGTACCGCGCTTCATCGAGTCTTCAACAGATCTTACAATTAATCTTTCATTTAACTCTTTAGCGCGAAGATCTCTAAATTGAATCACTTCATCATAATTATGGCCTGTATCAATATGAAGCAGGGGAAAAGGAAAGCGTCCTGGTCTGAATGCTTTTTCGGCTAATCTTAATAAACAAAGAGAATCTTTGCCCCCTGAAAAAAGTAAAACGGGATTGCTACATTGGCCAGCGACTTCTCGAAGTATATGAATAGCTTCAGATTCAAGCCAATCTAAATGTGTTAAATTTGAAAGTGTTGTCATATTATTTTGTGTGTAATCCACATTCTTTATTTTGAGGATCTTCCCACCACCAACGTCCAGCTCTCAAGTCTTCGCCTTCAGAGATTGCTCGAGTGCATGGGGCACATCCAATACTTGGATAAAATTGATCATGAAGTACATTGTAGGGAACATCATGAATTTTAATGTAAGCCCAAACTTCTAGTTCACTCCATGAGGTTAAAGGGTTTAACTTTTGAGATTGATGTGCTTCATCAAACTCTTCTTCTTTTAACGCTAATCGTGTTTGAGATTGTTCTTGTCTCATACCTGTAATCCAGGCTTTTTTATTTTTTAATGCTCGATTTAAAGGTTCGACTTTGCGAATTGCACAACACGCTTTTCTTAAATCAAGAGAGCTATAAAAAGCATTGATGCCATTGGTATTGACATAAGTTTCTACTTTTTCTTGATTGGGAAAGTAAAGTTTGATTGTAAATTGATACTTTTCTTCTGTTTTTTGAATTAAGTTGTATGTTTCAGGAGGCAGTCTTCCTGTATCAATTGAAAAAATTTCCACATTGAGTCTGTTTCTCTGGATTATATCAACAAGCACCATATCCTCTGCACCCAAACTATTTGCAAAAGCAACGCTGTGATATGTCTCAATATTGTTTTGGATTAGCGATATAACATTTTTTGATTTTTCATCAATGATTTTGATAAGCGCATCGTTGATATTTATTTTATCAATATGTTTTTTGATCTGCTGGAGACTCATGAGCGAACCTTTCTTTTCCAAACAGGCTCTTTAATATCAACCGCACCCTGATAAGGATCGCTAAAAGATTGAAGTGCTTTTAATGCTTCATGTACATCTTTACCTGATTTAATAAGGTAACTATCAAATCCTGAGCGCTTTAAATAAAATAATTGATCTTGTAATACATCACCAAAAGCTCTTAAAGTATTTTTAAATTGATAGCGGGTACGAATCAAGTTACCTATCGTAAAAATTCGACCATCTTGAAATCTTTCGACAAAAACAGCAATCAGAGGGAATACATTCATATCTTTTTCTAAAGCTATCAATGAATCTAATGTTTCATGAGTTGCAAGCCATAATGCGATTTCTTTATTTTGAACTCTTGTTTGTAATACATCACGATTTTTTAAATAGACACTTAGAGGTAGGATAATTTTTCCGGTTTGCGGGATGATGGTTTCATTGATTTGTAATTCTGTAGGCAAAGATTCGCCCGTTAATTTAAAAAGCACAACCTTGCCCGCTTGTTTTTTTACTTCTTCATTAGCGGCGGGTAAATTGATTAATGTCCATGTGTCATCAACAATAGATTGATTTAGGATAAGTTGTGAATTAGGCATAAACGTACTCCTTGAATGGATTCACGCCTAAACGTCGAACGGTATCAATAAATCTTTCTTCAGGGTTGCGATGTTTTATATACACATCAATTAATTTTTTAACAACTCCAGGCATTTCTTCTGCCGCAAAAGAAGGGCCAATAACAGTCCCAAGACTTGCATCATTTCCTTGTTTGCCGCCAATCGTGACTTGATACCACTCAGAGCCATCTTTATCGACACCTAATACACCAATATGACCAATATGATGATGGCCACATGCGTTCATACAACCTGAAATATTAAGTTCTAATTCTCCAATGTCATGGAGATAATCTAGATTATCGAAAGCTTCTTGAATAGAAGTTGCAATTGGAATACTTTTCGCATTAGCAAGTGAGCAAAAATCACCACCAGGGCAACAAATGATATCTGTTAATAAACCAATATTAGGTGTGGCTAGTTGATGCGCTTTTGCTTTTTCCCATATATGAAAAATATCTTTTAGTTTTACATCGGCCAAGATGAGATTTTGTTCATGAGATACACGAAGTTCACCGAAGCTATAGAGCTCAGCTAAATCAGCCACAATTCTCATTTGCGCTGAAGTTGCATCACCTGGTGCTAGACCATGGGGCTTAAGAGACAGTGTAATCGCACGATAACCTTTTTGTTTGTGCGGATGAACAGATCGCTTTACCCAAGATGCAAAAGCTTTATTGTTTTTAATGGCTTCATCATAAGCATTATCTTGATCGCTTAAGTTTTCATAAGGCATAGCGGTAAAAAATTTCGCAACGCGTTTTAATTCATTTTCATTAATCGTATTAGGTGAATTTTTTAAATGAAGCCACTCTTCTTCCACTTGTTTTTTAAATTCCTCAATACCTAAAGCTTTCACTAAAATTTTAATACGCGCTTTATAGATATTGTCGCGACGACCATGAAGATTATAAACACGAATGATAGCTTCACAATAAGTCAGTATATGTTCCCATTCGAGATGTTCGCGAATAACAGATCCAAGAATAGGGGTTCTACCTAATCCGCCGCCGACCCAAACGCGAATAGCCATCTTTTGTTCTTTGTCGTAATAAAATTCAAGACCTATATCGTGAGCTTGGACGATCGCCCGATCTTGTTTGCTGCCCGATACTGCAATTTTAAATTTACGAGGTAGGAGAGAAAATTCAGGATGAAACGTACTCCATTGCCTTAAGATTTCAGCGATTGCTCTAGGGTCAATAATCTCATCAGGGGCCACACCTGCAAATTGGTCGGTCGTGATGTTTCGAATACAATTTCCAGAAGTTTGAATAGCATGCATTTCAACCTTAGAAAGCTCTTCTAAAATATCTGGGGTTTCTTCTAATTTAGGCCAATTGAGTTGTAGGTTTTGTCTTGTACTAAAGTGACCATATCCACGATCAAAACGATCGGTAATATCGGCTAACTTACGCAGTTGTTTTGAAGATAAAAGGCCATATGGAATAGCAATGCGAAGCATAGGGGCATGACGTTGAATGTAAAGACCGTTTTGTAAGCGAAGTGGTCTAAACTCATCATCGGTTAATTTGCCACTTAAATAACGCGATGTTTGATCGCGGAATTGTGCAACGCGTTCATTGATAATGGTTTGGTCGATATTATCGTACTGATACATAATTTTTAATGCTTAATGAAAAATAAGTTTTTGGCCTACGTAAATTAAGATTAAAGCCAATACATAGCGAACAGATTGCTCGCTGACTTTAGAGCTTAAATGGCTGCCAATATAGATACCTGGAATTGAGCCAATCAAAAGCACACCTAGAAGAGAATAATCGACTGTACCAAGACTTGCATGACCAAGTCCTGCAACAAGGGTTAATGGTACCGCATGCGCAATATCAGTTCCAACAATTTTTGTAATGCCTATTCTAGGATAGATCAGTAAAAGAGCTGTGACACCAAGAGCTCCTGCGCCGACAGAAGTGAGGGTGACTAGGCCGCCTAGGATTAATCCTAAAAGAATGGTTGCAATTGCAATTGCATTATCTGTTTTTAATAAGCTAGTTTTTGATCTTTCAATAAGAAACGGCCTAAAGATTACAGCAATTGAGGTAAGTAATAATGCAATACCCAGGTAGAATTTGATGATATCGACAGCGCCTGTTGATGCCACATCAATTTGTCTCAAATAATAGGTTGTAAAAATAGAGGCTGGAATGCTACCAAGCATGAGTCTTTTTACAATTTTCCAATCGATATTGCCTAATTTTCCATGAGCAAATATCCCAACAGATTTAGTGATGGATGCATAAAAAAGATCAGTACCTACAGCAAGAGCTGGTTTAATGTGAAAAAATAAGACAAGAATAGGGGTCATGAGTGACCCACCTCCCACGCCCGTTAAGCCTACAAGTAGGCCCACTAAAAATCCAGAAAATATAAAACCAATATCCATACAACCTTAATATAAATTTAACTTTTAATGCTAAAGTGGACGTCAATATAGCAAATTTTGATATTATAAATTAATAATATAATATTCTATCATTATACCTTTTGGTTATATTGGAATAAGACATGAAACTCCAGCAATTACGTTGTATCCATGAGGTGGTCAAAAATGGCTTTAGTATTTCTAAAGCTGCTGAAGCCCTACATACTTCTCAGCCAGGAGTTAGTAAACAAATCCAATTATTAGAAGAGGAAGTAGGCCTTCATATTTTTTTAAGGCATGGCAAACGTCTTGTAGGTCTTACTGAGCCGGGCCAACATGTTTATAAACGGATCAGTGAAGTGATACGTGAAATTAAAAGCATTAAGCAAGTCAGTGATGAATTTAGTCACTCAAATGCGGGTGAATTAACGATTGCAACAACCCACACTCAAGCGCGTTACAAATTACCGAGTGTAGTCCAAGCCTTTATGACGAAATATCCAGAAGTAAAGCTTAATATTCATCAAGGAAATCCAACGCAAGTTACCGATCAAGTGGTTAAAGGTGAAGCTGACATTGGAATCGCTACTGAATCAATAAGCCAAAATGAAAAGTTATTTTGTATACCATGTTACACATGGAATCGTTGTTTGGTCATGCCAGCAAAGCATCCTTTAGCTAAAGAAAAATCTATATCACTTGCTAAGCTTGCTACTTATCCTATTATCACTTATGACTATGCATTTACTGGAAGTACAATTGTGTCAAAAGTTTTTCATGATGCAGGGCTTACACCTAATATTGTCTTAACTGCAATTGATGCGGACGTGATTAAAACATACGTGAATTTAGGCCTAGGTATTGGCCTCATTGCGCAAATGGCTTACGACCCTAAAAGAGATCATGGACTTGTAAATATTGATGTGAGTCATTTATTTCCTACAAGTACAACTTATCTTGGTATTAGGCGCGATGTATTTTTAAGAGGTTTTATGTATGACTTTATTGAAATCTTTACACCGCAATTTACAAAACAAACCATCAAGAAAATGATGTTAGAACAAGATGATATTTAACTATTAAAAGTAACATGAAATCTGACTTAGACATTAATCAAGCGGCACAATTAAAACCGATCGATGAGATTGTTAAATCACTTCATATCAAAAGGGATGATTTGGATTTCTATGGCGCCTATCAAGCTAAATTAAAAGCTTCTTTTACTAATCAACTTAAAGAAAATAAAGCATCTAAATTAATTTTAGTGACAGCGATGAGTCCAACGCCTGCAGGTGAGGGTAAAACAACGACTACGATTGGATTAGCTGACGCACTTTTTTCAATAGGCAAAAAATCAGCAGTGTGTATTCGTGAGCCTTCTTTAGGGCCTGTCTTTGGTATGAAGGGTGGTGCAACAGGAGGGGGCTATGCACAAGTGGCACCTATGGATAAGATTAATTTACATTTTACAGGTGATTTTCATGCGATCACATCAGCCAATAATCTTTTAGCTGCATTAATTGACAATCACATTCATCACGGAAATGAATTAAATATCGATATTGATCAAATTTCATTTAGACGATGTCTTGATATGAATGATCGTGCTTTACGCAATATTGAATTAAAGCTTGACCATCATCATCGAAATACAGGTTTTGATATTACGGTAGCAAGTGAGGTTATGGCGATTTTTTGTTTGGCAGAATCATTAGATGATCTTCAATATCGCTTAGGCGAGATCGAAGTCGCAAAAAGAAAAGATACAACATCTGTTTATGCTAAAGATTTAAAAGCAGAAGGGGCTATGACAGCATTATTAAAAGATGCATTTCAACCTAATGTTGTTCAAACACTAAATAAAACACCAGCTTTCATTCACGGTGGGCCATTTGCTAATATTGCGCATGGATGTAATTCGGTAGTGGCCACAAAAACAGCATTAAAGTTAGCTGATTATGTCGTCACAGAAGCTGGGTTTGGAGCAGATTTAGGCGCCGAAAAATTCATCGATATTAAATGTAGGCAATCAGGTATTAAGCCCGACATTATTGTTTTAGTGGCTACTATTCGTGCACTTAAATTTCATGGCGGTCTTAGCGTCTCTGAATTAAATCAAGAAAATTTAAAAGCGCTTGCGCATGGATTTGATAATTTAAAACGACATATCGAGAATTGCTCCCAAGAGTTTGGATTGGATGTTGTTGTTGCTATCAATCGTTTTAATTCTGATACAGAGAATGAAATGATTTGGCTTCAAGAGAGTATTGCACATATGGGATTTAAATCTGTTCTTTGTTCCCATTGGGCAGATGGGGCAAAAGGTGCGGAAAATTTAGCTAAAGTGGTATTAGATCAATTAGCAAAACCTAAATCATTTAAATTTTTATATGAAGATCATTTAAGTTTAAAAGAAAAAATTACGAGAATTGCTTTTAAGATATATCGTGCAAAAGACGTTGATTTTTCAGACAGTGCTTTACATAAACTTGAATCACTTGAAAAGAATTATGCCCATTTACCAGTTTGCATTGCTAAAACACCGTATTCATTCTCAAGTGATCCCAATGCTCACGGCGCATGTAGGAATCACACGCTTATGATCAGAGAATTAAGATTAGCAAGGGGTGCTGGTTTTGTAGTAGCTATCTGTGGTGACTTGATGACAATGCCAGGATTACCTAAGATTCCTGCAAGTGAAAACATACGATTAACTTCTGAGGGTCTTTTAGAAGGATTAAATTGAGAGGATGAATTGTTTTAAGAGTATTTCAATACAAGAACAAACGATTCAAAAATCTAGATTTATTGGATATACATTCACAGGTTAAACAAAGCAGGATATATTCCGCCAATTGCAATTAATTGCAAAAGAACACCCGCACGCAAGCCATCTAGCTTATGCTTATCAACTTAAATCGGAACACGGATTTGAACCTTATTATTCAGACGCGGGTGAGCCTTCAGGCACTGCGGGAAAACCATTATTGCAATTGATCGATGCGCATCAAATCGTAGGCGGAGGCATCGGCGTCATTCGATATTATGGGGGCATAAATTTAGGCACTGGAGGCCTTACAAGGGCTTATGGAAGCACTGGAAAACTCGCCTTATCGCATTCCGTGATAGCACCTTACATTGAATATATTAAATTAAAATTAATTATTAATTACAATGAGTTAGATAACTATATTCATGTTATAGATTCAATGAACGGTAGTATTTTAGATAAAGTTTTTGATGAAAAAATCAGTCTTTCAATTAAGCTTCCTAAAGTAAATCTTGAAAAATTAAAAGCGCGTTTCCCCATGACCGAAATCAATCATTCGCTATAATCAATCTATGCTTAATTTCATTTTTATCCTTCTCATTATCTTGTGTGGTTTAGCTGCTTATTTATTATGGCGCTTTCAAACTCAATCTCCTGAAAAAGTGATGTTAAAAGCACTTGAAGAAAAACATATCAAAATGATTGAAAGTTTAAATGATAGTTTAAATAAGTTAACGGATCGTCTTAATCTAACGCTCGCAGAGCAAGGGAAGATACAAGGAGAAATTGTTCGTGACACCATGGATAGTGCAACGAATCAATTAAAAAATTTACTGAATATGAGATTGCAAGATATTGATAGTAAGGTAAAAGAAAGTTTGGAAGAAGGATTCAAAAAAACAAACGATACGTTTGATCGCGTCATGAAACAACTCTCCACTATTGATGAAGCACAGAAAAAAATAGATGGACTCACCACGAATATTGTGAGCTTTCAAGAATTATTAGGAGATAAAAAATCTAGAGGTGCATTTGGTGAAGTGCAGCTTGAAAGTCTTGTCCGTAACGCATTACCACCTGATGCATTTTCAATGCAGCACACATTATCCAATGAAAGCCGAGTAGATTGCGTTTTATTTTTACCTGAACCTACAGGTAATGTTGCAATTGATTCTAAATTTCCATTGGAAAGCTATAGAAAAATGATGGATTCTAGTTTGCCTCCTGATGAAATTAAAAATGCACAAAAACAATTTAAGCTTGATATTAAAAAACATATTCATGATATTGCAAGTAAATACATTATTGCTAATGAAACTTCCGATGGTGCGGTTATGTTTATTCCTGCTGAAGCGGTGTTCGCAGAAATTCATGCATACCACTATGATTTGATAGAAGAGGCGATGAATCAAAGAGTGTGGATTGTGTCTCCTACAACGCTGATGGCTGTTCTCAATACAGCAAGAGCAGTATTAAAAGATGTTGAAACAAGGAAGCAAGTTCATATTATTAAAGCAGAGCTTGGTAGACTTGGAGAAGAATTTAACCGATTCGATGTGCGTATGAAGAAATTAGCTGACAATATCAGGCAAGCGCATGAGCACGCTCAAGACGTTCATGTGACAAGTCAAAAAATATCAAGACGATTTTTTCAGATTGAACGTGTTGAATTAAAAGATGACCCAAATGATTTATTAGAATTCGAAGAGGAAATTTATAAAAAACAAGAAGAGCAAAATAAAGATGAAAATTAAATTATTTTATTTTGCAAAAGTGAGAGAGATATTAGGTATTGATCGAGAAGAAATTGATGTTGAAGATGATATTAAAACACTGGCTGAGTTAGTCGCTTTCTTAAAAATGAGAAGTAGTAAATGGCAATCTATTCTCGAGGCTCCTTCCTCATACAGAATGGCCGTCAATCAAGAGCTGGTAGAAGCGAATCATAGAATCAATACCAATGATGAGGTCGCTTTTTTTCCTCCTATTACAGGAGGGTGATGATGTCTGTTCACGTTCAAGAAAATTTATTTGATCTACAAAGCATTACCCAGCAACTAAAAAAACTTCATAATAGTGGTGCTTCAGTTACTTTTGAAGGTTATGTAAGAGATTTCGATACTGGACAAGAACGATTAGATTTGCTCGAATTAGAGCATTATCCCGGTATGACGGAAAAAGCGTTATCAAGTATTGAATCTTTAGCCAAGCATCGATGGCACTTAGATGATATTTATATTGTGCATCGATATGGTAAATTAAAGATAGGCGAACCTATTGTGGGTGTTATTGTGTTTGCAAAACATCGCAAAGAGGCTTTCGAGGCCTGTCATTTTATTATCGATTTCTTAAAAACAGATGCTCCTTTTTGGAAAAAGGAGATTACCAATCAGCAATCATATTGGGTGGATGCTAAAAAAATAGATGATGATGAAAAGAGTAAATGGAAATAATATTTATAATAAATACATATAGTTAAATATATAAATTAAGGTGAAATATTAAATAATAAATAGCGTATGAAAGCGATCTTGTACATATGAAAGTAATAAAAAAAGCAGTATTCCCAGTAGCCGGTTTGGGTACGCGTTTTCTACCAGCCACAAAAGCCAATCCAAAAGAGATGCTTCCTGTTGTTGATAAGCCTTTAATTCAATACGCAGTTGAAGAGGCGATGCAATCTGGTATCACAGAACTTATTTTTGTGACAGGGCGTAATAAAAGATCGATTGAAGATCATTTTGACAAAAATGTTGAGCTTGAAGCTAGCCTTTTGGCCTCCAACAAAAGTATTTTATTAGAGTCGATTCAATCTATTATTCCGTCCCATGTGAAATGTATTTACACAAGGCAATCTGAGCCCTTGGGTTTAGGCCATGCTGTTCTTCAAGCAAAAACAATAATTAATGATGAACCCTTTGCTGTGTTATTGGCTGATGATTTAACTTATGCCAAAACGCCAGTTTTAAAACAACTAATCAATCAACACCAAAAAGAACAAGCATCCGTGATTGCCATTGAAGACATTCCAAAAGAAAAAACCATACAATACGGTATCGTTGATGTGAGCGGCCCCAAAGAAAATCTATATAAAATTAACTCTATTGTGGAAAAGCCTCAGCCAAAAGATGCGCCATCAACACTTGGTGTAATAGGTCGTTATGTATTTAATCCAGAAATTTTTGATTGTTTAGAAAAAATTAAGCCAGGAAAAGGTGGTGAGATTCAACTTACGGATGCTATTCAAATGCTGCTAAGTCAGCAATCAATCTTTGCCTATGAATTTGAAGGTAAGCGATATGATTGCGGAGATAAATTAGGCTTTATGAAGGCTAATATTGAATTTTCAAAAAGACATCCAGAAATCGGAAAAGAATTTATTGAATTTCTAAAATCAATATCATGATTCGATTTATTGATTAATGGATACGATCCAAACATTAATAAATCAATCTTCAGTGCTTTATTCTGAAGCTGAAATCAAAAATGCAATCCATCATATTGCGAATCAAATCAATCAAAGCATTCATGCAAATGAGCTTTATGTATTAGTCGCCATGAATGGCGCTTTGATTTTTGCAGGACAGCTTTTACCTCAAATAAAAAAGAATATTCAATATCAATATATTCATGCAACACGATACGAAAACTCTCTCACGGGAGACTCAATTCGCTGGCTCGTTATGCCGCCAAAGGATATTGAGAATAGAACTGTGTTGATTCTTGACGATATCCTGGATGAGGGCATTACACTTAATGAAATGGTATCGCTTTGCCGAACAATGAATGCAAAAGAGATTTATACGGCTGTTCTTTTTGATAAAGAGCTCGAAAAAAACAAATCTCATTTATCAGATTTTACTGGTCTCAAAGTACCTAATCGGTTTGTATTTGGCTATGGATTGGATTGCAAAGGTTTAGGTCGAAATCTTCCGCATTTGTATGCTTTAAATTAAAAGCATCTTATGTTTACGTAATTTAATGTCACAATGTCACACCTATGAGCAAAAAAAATAAATCGATTCGCCATGAAGATCCTCAAAAAGAACGCGAGGCTATGTTTTATGAAAAACCTTTGCCAAGTCGTGAATTGATTTTAAAGGTGATGGCTGATCAAGGTGTGCCTCTTTCAATTTCAAAACTCAATCAATTACTTGAAATTGCTGATGATGAGTCTGAAGCATTTTCTAAACGTATTCGAGCCATGGAAAGACAAGGTCAGATTCTGCGAAATCGTAAAGATGATTTTTGTATTTCTGAAAAATTAAATCTTATCCCAGGCCGCGTGCAAGGCCATCCAGATGGATTTGGATTTCTAATCCCAGATCAAGGAGGTGATGATATTTTCTTGTCTTCAAGAGAAATGATGCAAGTACTCCATAACGATCGTGTCATGGTTCAAACTATCGGTCAGGATAGAAAAGGACGACCTGAAGGTAAAGTCATAGAGATTCTTGAGAGAAAAAATGAAACCCTAGTCGGTCGAGTCGTTCAGGGTCAAGGTGTGACTATTGTGGCTGCTGAGGACAAGCGAATTAATCAGGATTTTCTTATTCCGTACCATCTTGATATGGGTGCAAAACCAGGACAAATCGTGGTGATTGAAATTACGGCTCAACCCTCATTTAAGTCGCGACCCATGGGAAAAGTGATTCAGATTCTTGGTAATTATGCTGATAGTGGTATGGAAATCGAGATTGCTTTACGAAAACACCAATTACCTTATAACTTTTCAGACGAAACTATCCATATTGCGGAATCTTTCTCAAAAAAAGTTTCAGAAAAAGACTATAAAGGAAGAATTGATTTACGCGATTTACCGCTCATCACAATTGATGGTGAAACGGCAAGAGATTTTGATGATGCAGTTTATGCCGAAAAAGCTGGTAAAAATTGGCGTCTAGTAGTTGCTATTGCTGATGTGAGTTATTACGTCCAACCTGATAACGCTCTAGATAAAGAAGCTTTTGAAAGAGGGAATTCAGTTTATTTCCCCAGAAGAGTCATTCCGATGTTGCCAGAGGCTCTCTCAAATGGCCTTTGTTCACTTAATCCACATGTAGATCGATTATGCATGATTTGCGACATGTTAATTGACCCACATGGAAAAGTGACATTGTATAAATTTTATCCCTCTGTCATGGAATCCAAAGCACGAATGACTTATACAGATGTGAGTGCTTTATTGAAAGAGATATCGCCTGAATTAACAAAAAAATATAAATCTATTATTCCTCATCTCAAAAATCTTGAATCAGTTTATAAAATACTCACTAAACAAAGACATGCACGCGGTGCAATTGAGTTTGACTCATCAGAAACCATTATGATTTTTAATGATCAAGGTAAAATTGATCGTATTGAGCCTGTCATTAGAAACGAAGCACATCGACTTATTGAAGAATGTATGTTGGCAGCTAATGTTTGCGCTGCTAATTTTTTAATTGAACATGAGCATCCAGCGCTTTATAGAATTCATGAGGGACCTACCGAAGAGCGCTTAGAAAACTTACAAATATTTTTAGCTGAGTTTGGCTTTATGTTAGGAGGGGGAGATAAGCCAAGTATTAAAGATTACGCAACTTTAATTGAAAAAATAAAAGGCCGGCCGGATGAGCATTTGTTACAAACAGTTCTTTTAAGGTCGATGCAACAAGCTGTTTACAGTCCTGACAATATTGGCCATTTTGGATTAGCTTATGATGCTTACGCACATTTTACTTCTCCAATACGTCGATATCCTGATCTTCTAATTCATCGCGCTATTAAAGCCACATTAGAAAAAAAGAAAATGCCTGCATCAAACTGGCATCTACTTGGTCAGCATTGCTCTATGACAGAAAGAAGAGCTGATGATGCAACACGCGATGTATCCTCATGGCTTAAGTGTTATTACATGCAAGATAAAATTGGTGAAATATATGAAGGTACTGTTGCAGGTGTAACAAGTTTTGGTTTGTTTGTAGCCATTGATGGCATTTATATTGAAGGTTTATTACATGTGACTGAATTAGGTAATGATTATTTTACCTATGACAAAGCAAGACATGCCATGGTTGGTGAAAGATCCCATGTGATTTATCGTTTAGGTGATCGACTAAAAGTTAAATTAGTTCGCGTAGATTTAGAGCTTAGTAAAATCGATTTCAGTCTCGTGAGTCATCAAGAAGTTCAAAAGACACCGTTGAAAGATAGAAAAACAAAAAACTTCTTTAAAGATAAAGTGACGCATAAGAGGAAATCTCATAATACAAAACACAGAGGTACTTCAAAGCCAAATCGGTCATCTAAAAGTAAAAAGAAAATAAGAGCGAAATAATATGTCACAGAGTCAGATCATTTTTGGATTTCATCCAATCATTAGCCAATTAAGGCAATCTTCAAGAAGCATTCAAGAAATTTATTTAGATACCGATCGAAATGATCCGAGAGCTAAAGAAATTATCGAGTTAGCAAAAGAGAATAATATTCGTATCTTGATGGTAGATCGCGCAAGATTAGATGGCATTGCTTCGCAATCTAAACATCAAGGTGTAGTCGCAAAAATTATTCCTTTAGTGATTCCCTATAAAACAGTTGAAGATATTTTAGAAAGCGACCTTAAAGAACCGGCATTTTTTCTAATATTAGATGGGGTTGAAGATCCACATAATTTGGGGGCTTGTTTGCGTGTTGCTGATGGCTTGGGTGTGCATGCTGTGATAGCACCTAAAGATAGAGCGGTGGGATTAAATGCTACTGTGCGCAAAGTTGCCTCAGGCGCTGCGGAATCAATACCTTTTATTGTGGTGACGAATTTAGCCAGAACGATTCGTCAGCTCAAAGAAGAGGGTGTTCTCGTTGTAGGTACAGCTGAAGACGGTGCGGAGTCTCTTTATGAAGTAAATTTTAAAGGGCCGATAGCTGTTGTGCTAGGTTCTGAAGGAACCGGTCTTAGAAGGTTAACCCGAGAAGTGTGTGATTTTTTAATTAAAATACCCATGTTAGGTGCTGTTGAAAGTTTAAATGTAAGCGTTGCGAGCGGTATCGTTCTTTCAGAAATTAGACGGCAGCGCTTTAAATCTTAAAGCCAAGTGTTCTATATGTAGATTGACGAGTTTTTGTAAATAACGATGGCGTTTTACTTAAATCTTGATTGTACGATGGCGCTATTTTTTCAATTTTATTCTTCCAGATTTTAGAGTTAATTCTTTGCTTCAGACTTCTTTCTATCACATTGAGCATCGAATAAACTGAGGTCGAAGCTCCGGGAGACGCTCCCAATAGAGCAGCAAGAGAACTGTCATCTGACCAAACAATTTCCGTACCAAACTCTAGTTTTCCAGCTATTTTTTTATAAGGCTTAATAATCTGAACTCTCTTGCCAGCAGATTCTAATTTCCAATCTTTTTCA
>JACCDP010166679.1_pt1 | contig 15451 bp, 13 predicted proteins | sample 7445841 | NCBI WGS metagenome assembly JACCDP01 (sample SAMN15323441, study PRJNA562643) | freshwater metagenome | isolation source: river surface water | place: USA:Blue River Watershed | collected 2017-08-17 | reverse complement strand
GTATTAGGCCTGCCGCTAGCGTTCATCCTGAGCCAGGATCAAACTCTCCATTGTATGTTGTCTATTGTATAAGTCTGTCTACAGGTAAAGTATACCCATAAACAACCCCATTCTCAGGTTAATCTTTTTTGCCTTACATCACTTCAAAGAACTTGCTTCCGGACTTTTCCAGAACACGTACATTAATCGGATTTTAACCCTTTTAATCCACTAATTTTTTCCCATTCCTTCCGAACAGGGTTGCAAAGGTAATCAAACTCTACTTCACCACAACTAATTCAAGAAAATAAATTTTAAAAATCTAACCCCCCTGAATTCCCACAAAGACCGCTTACCCGCCTTTTCGGAGTGCAAAGATGCCGCTTTTTATTCCGACTACAAGCCTGGCACTAAAAAATAACTACCCATTTAGGCTAAAACGCTGAAAATGATACGGAAAAAATTACTCCCATCCGGAAAAAAATGAAATGTAAATTCGATTTTATTCAAATCAGGCCCTCCTCCGCCCATTCCAACTCAATACCTGAAGGAAGGCAAGGATTGGTAGCGCCGCTTTCCAGGAGACTGGGAAGCAAAAACAAAACGAACTGAAACCTCATGAGAACCACCAGAACGCCCTAAATCATAAGCCGAGATTGGGAAATCAAAACTATACCCTACATCCAAACCAGATTGCAAACCCAATCCAATCATCGCTACCAAGGATTCATGATTGGGCAAGCCATATTTTGTAGGAAGACCGCGGTACCACAAGCCTAAGGCCAAAGGCTCAAAATAAAACTCCGTCCCAAGATCCAACTGAGAAAATTGCCCTTGCTGCTTGTAATTAAAACCTACCGAAAAAGATCGCTCTTGGTCCGTATTATTGAAGTAGTCGTTGATATTTCCTGGGGCTAAATTAAATCGATACCCTCCGTGCAAACTTAATTTTCTCGGTAATCGACTCGTTCCATCCACTACATAACTGATATTAGGTTGTAGAAGGTGAGCCATAGAAGCTCCCAACCAGGCTCGTTTGCCATAATACACCAAGCCTGCATGTGCATCCAAATCACGTACCTGACTTTCCCCCACATATCCACTCCCTGAATAATCAATACTTCCTCGATCAAGATCCAACTGAGAGCCCAATACCACCCGCCCAAAATAAGCGTCACGTGTGATGAAACTCCCCTGCATCCCCGCCTGAATGAAACTGTTCGCTGAAAGCTGAAGCCGGTAACTGTAAGCCAAACCTACCTCGTTCCAAGTTGTTTCCGTAAATGATTCATTGGCCCCTTGCAAAATCAATCCAAATCCAGAATTCCATCGCTCCTCGTAATGATCCACGTAGGCAGTATAGGCAACAAAGGTCTGGTCCAAGGCAGGCCACTGATTTCTAAAGTTCACCCCAATTCGGGTTAATCCCGTACTCCCAACTAAAGCAGGATTCAAATAAATGGGATTGGCATAATACTGACTGTATTGCACATCCTGTCCCCAGGCTATTCCTGAGATCAAAAAGCAAAAAAATACCCATGTAACCAGCCTCTTCATCGAATCAATCTGAATTTGCCAGTTGACTCCACTTTTTCCCCATCAGTTGCCTGTCCTACCAAACTATAGAAGTAAAAACCTGCCTCTTGGAGTACCCCAGTGACCGTACCATCCCAACCTCCGTTTTTCAAATCGGAACTTCGGTAAATCAATTCCCCCCACTGGTTGAAAATAGAAAGCTCCAAGGCTGCAATTCCCTTGAACTTGGGAACGAAAGATTTATTCACTTCTTGAAGGGGAGTAAATGCATTGGGGACCATCATTCGGTAGCTCTTGGTAATATTTACTTTTTGGGTAAAGCTGTTTTGACAACCATAACGGTCTGTCGCTACCAAGATCACTTCGAATTCTCCCTTTTTTCCATAGGTATGGGTCGGATCTTTTTCAGCCGAACTAGTTGCATCGCCAAAATCCCACTCCCACTTAATCAGCCTATCCTCGGACAAATTTGTGAACTGGAGCACATCGTCCGGGAATATTCCTCCACTCGCATCATCTTTGATAGCTGTACCTGCAACTACAAAATCAAAGGCTACTTCTAGCGTTTGCTCTTGGATGTAAACTTCGATAGGGAAAGGATCCGAATAGCAGGCAAAGCCTTTGGGCTTTACAAACAATTCAAATTGACCTGAAGTGCTAACCTCCTTCAATTCTTCGTTTTCCAAATCCAAGCCCTCTCCTACCATTCGGTAATCGTAAAGTTGGGAATCAAAGCCCGCAATAAAGCTACGGATATCTAGGGTTTGTCCAATGGTGCAACCCACAATTGACTTGGTCAACTTCAATTCAGGATATGCCACCCACTTGACTTCTATTTTATTACTTACAGCAGGACAATTCTTTCGATTGTAACCAATGACCTCATACACCCCTAGCGCATCCACTACCAATTCCTGGCTAGTAGCATCCGGCAAAAGGACCCCATCTTTCTTCCATTCAAAACGGTAGTAGGTTTCATTTCCCTCGCCCACTAACTTTACGGATTCCCCTTCACAAATCACCACCTCATTTTGTGTTTGTATTGCCCCACTTGCCTTTAGTACAATAGGATCCGGAGACTCCTTAATAAGTAAGGTAATTGAATTTGGCTGTGAAGTTTTTCCATAGTTATCGGTAATGGTATAGAATACCGTCACCTCTTGATCAATAAAGGCTTCATTGGGAAGAAAGGTGTAGCCACCCGCTTGGTCACTGGCTTGAAAAATCCCCTGCGGTACAATCAGAACCCGATTTTCCTCCAAACAACGTGCTTGCGAACAGATATCCTCACTTTCCGCCTTGATGTCTGCTAGGGAAGCATAAAATTGCAGGCAGCGAATGGAACTGTTGTCATTCGGAAGGCGAACTTCCTCATCAGTGATGTAAAATTGATTTAGTTGACCCGCACAAGAAGCCTTATCTGTAAAATCTACACCTTCTGGATCTTGAAGGGCATCGTCAGCTGCGACCTCCACTATTAGATTCCGGATTTCATGAAAATTGGTCGACCCTCCTGTAGAAGAGGAAAAACCAATTTTTAAATTTTTAGGAGCTGGGAAATAATAGGGTCGATCAAAAATGGTCACCATCCGAGGCTGGTTAAGTTCCGTCGTCACTTGCATCTTTAGAGTCAAGAAAAACCCTGGACCATCTACATTGGGCTGTAATTCTAAAAATACTTTTCGGTACCCAGGCTTGTTGGGGTCAGTGACTCTGGTAGTACCTAATCCACCAGAACTAATTGGAAATTGAGCGCCAGGATTCAAACCATCCTTATCTGTACCTACCTCCATGGTCTTTCGACCTACCACAAATTGGTAACCCGTAAACCCATTACCTGGACCTCGCACTACTATCGCATTCGGAGCCCTACCATTTTGATCTAGAGTAGGAAACCTTCCCTGCATATTTCCATGAGTAGTTCCAAAGTTCCCGAATTCATCAAATCCAATACCCAAATACGCATTTGCTAAACCAGGTTCGTTATCTCTTGGTCCATAGCCTAATGCTCCTCCAAATCCACCTGCAGAAAAAGTTGGAGCGTCCCCATCAAATAAGAATGCAGCAAACCCATCGCCTTGGTTGTTGCTCCCATAACTGAAATATTCAAATTCAGCCTTTAGCCCGTAGGTCGATGGAAAAGGAACATCGATGTACACAAAACCTCGCTGATTGGTTTGATTATTTGTCAACCTCAATACGCCAGCACCTAAAACCAATTGTGCATTTCCTCCAAAAATTGTTCGCGCTTGCGTACTGGCCGTTTGAAAACTCTCGCAGTAAGGAAAGCCAATCTGAGCAGCAACCCGAAAAGGAGGTAGCCCTAACAAGAAAACAAGAAGAAAGTAGAAAATTTGCTTCACAGATCTGCCTATTGAGCCCTAAATAACGGAAGTCAGAATTTAAAAAAAAAGCTCTTGGCCAGGTATTGCCAAGAGCTTTTCGTTTTAGAATTCAGTTTCTCAACGTAAAATGGTTTGCGTTCGGTCTGGACCTATGGACACCAATTTGATCGGAACTTGCAGTTCTTTTTCTATATAGGACACATAATCTTTTAACGCTTCTGGGAATTTATCATAGGCATTAATCCCCTCCAAGGAACAATTCCATCCCTTCATGGTCTTGTACACGGGCTTGATATCAAGCTCATTGATTTCAAAAGGCAACTTTTCAATCTGCTCCCCTGAAGGCAATTCGTAAGCCGTACACACCATAATCTCTTCAAAAATATTGAGGACATCGGCCTTCATCATAAACAATTGCGTCACGCCATTGATCATGATGGAATACTTCAAGGCAGGCAAATCCAGCCATCCACATCGTCGAGGCCGACCCGTGGTACTTCCAAACTCATTTCCTTCCTTGCGCATCGCCTCTCCAGTACTATCCATCAATTCCGTTGGAAAAGGACCGCTACCCACGCGCGTGCAATAGGCTTTGAAAATACCGAAGACCTCCCCGATTTTGGAAGGCGCCACACCCAAACCTGTGCAAGCTCCTGCAGTCATCGTGTTGGAACTGGTCACAAAAGGATAACTACCAAAGTCAATATCTAAAAGCGAACCCTGTGCCCCTTCAGCCAAAATCCGCTTCTTGGCTTGCAAGGCTTCATTGACTGCATATTCACTATCAATCAAAGGAAGGGTCTTGACGAATTCAATGGCCTCAAAAAATTGACGTTCCATCTCTTCCAAGGCGTCCAGAGGATAGTTGTAAAACGAGAGTGTAGACTTATGCTTATCGAGTAGGGTCGCATACTTCTCCTTAAAGTCAGAACTAAGTATATCCCCAATTCGAAGCGCTGATCGCCCAATTTTATCTTGGTAAGTAGGTCCGATTCCTTTTAGCGTCGAACCAATTTTCTTAGCTCCTTTTGCTTGTTCGTAAGCCGCATCCAACAACTTGTGTGTGGGAATGATGATCGTCGCCTTTTTTGAAATCACCAAGTTTTTCCGATAGTCTATCGAATATTTCCCCAAGGCCTCAATCTCTCTTTTAAGAATAATGGGATCCAAGACCACTCCATTCCCAATGATATTTAAGATCTGAGAGCGGAAAATTCCAGATGGAATTTGATGAAGCACGTGCTTGAATCCGTCAAATTCCAAGGTATGTCCTGCATTAGGACCTCCCTGAAAGCGAGCCACTACCTCGTATTGAGGGGCCAAAACGTCCACTATTTTTCCTTTTCCTTCATCGCCCCATTGGAGGCCTAACAATACATCCATCTTCATTTGATGCAAAATCTATACGTTGCTGTAAGTTTTTTAAAGGTCGAAATTTGCGATAAGGCAAAAGAAAACCAAGTAAAGCGGATATTAAATCTTCAAGATGCCGCTGGGAATAAAAAAAGCCCCTTTGGGGACTTCATTTAAAGTTGGGCCGTGAACTCATTCAGGGAATCAAGCACCCTAAAAATCCCGTTGAGTTTGGTGATGATCAATAACTTTTTCACATGTTCGGAAGGAGCAGTCAAAAACAACTCACCACCGGCATTCTTCATTTTGGTGAGCAGGGTGATCAATAACCCAAGACCACTAGAACTGATGTACCTTACCTTTTCTAGATCAATGACAAGGACTTTTATTCCTTCCTCCACCGAATCACTGACCAGCTCTGCGAGACCAGGTCCTGCCTCATCTCCAATCAAATCTCCCTCCATAAACAAGTAATGAACTTTCGGATCTTTTTTTTGACTGTACTGGAGTTTCATATTAGTTCTTTTTGTTTTGACAATTTTCCTTTCTGCAATTTCCATACAGAATGAGCGAATGGTGAACCACCTGAAAATTCAGCACCTCAGCCACAGTAGTTTGTATGGTTTGAATTCGTGGATCACAAAACTCCAAGACCTGGTTGCAGTCTATACAAATCAAGTGATCGTGCTGCTTAAACCCATAGGATTTTTCAAACTGCGCAAGATTTTTTCCAAACTGGTGTTTGGTCACCAAATCACATTCCACCAACAGATCCAAGGTATTGTAAACCGTGGCACGACTCACCCGGTAGTTTTTATTTTTCATGCTGATGTAGAGCCCTTCCACATCAAAATGACCAGTACGGCTGTAGATCTCCTCTAGAATGGCGTAGCGCTCTGGCGTTTTACGCAATTTCTGCGTTTCCAAGTACGCAGTAAAAATCTTCTTTACTTCTTCGAAATGAGCCGGATTCAAAGCCATTGGGGTTGATTTTTTTCAAATATAACGCATGATTTACTGAAAAGATGCTTTCAATCAAAACGTGAAACTTTTATTACACCTTCTATCTGATTTAAGTTTTTGATGAGCTGATCCAAATGCTCGGTATTGTTGACATACAACTTGATCGTTCCTTCAAAAATACCCCCATCGGAGTCCACGGTAATGGAACGCATGTTCACCTTCAATTCATTGGAAATTACTTTGGTCAAATCATTGATCATGCCTACCCGGTCAGTTCCTAAAATTCGTAACCCAGCGAGGAAGGCGATTTCCTTTTGACTGGTCCAACGTGCCTTGATCACCCGATTGCCATGGTTTGAAAGGAGCTCTACCGCATTGGGACAGGTCGTTCGGTGGATTTTGATGCCCTCATTGATGGTCACAAATCCAAATACTTCATCACCGGGAATGGGATTGCAACAAACCGAGAGTGTATAATCTACGATATCCATATCTTCCCCAATCAGCAACTGATCGTGTTCTGGACCTTTCAAATTCTTGATCTCTTTGGTAAAGGAGGATTCATCCTTTACCTTTTCTGCAGTCTTCGATTTTTGCTTTTGGAGTTCTTTAAATTCCTTAAAAGATTTGATGGAAGTAGGGTCAATGATCCCTCTTCCAACCCGGTAGTAAAATTCATTCGCCGACTTCAAATCATAAAAAGCCCTTAACTGTTCAATCACCTCGGAGGTGAAGTCCATTTTCATGGATTTCAGTTTGCGCTGCACAATTTCGCGACCATCCAGAATAGCAGACTTTTTCTCCTCCCGCAAGGCATCTTTAATTTTAGCCTTGGCTCGAGAAGTGACCACCTGATGCAACCAATCTTCGGTCGGTTTTTGCTTACTTGAGGTCAGAATCTCTACCTGATCCCCATTTTTTAATTTGTAACTGATCGGAACGAGGCGTTGGTTCACCTTGGCACCGATACATTTGGCGCCCACCATGGTGTGGATCTCAAAGGCAAAATCCAAGGCAGAAGCACCTGTAGGCAGTACTTTCAAATCACCCTTAGGCGTGAATACAAATACCTCATCATTGAATAGATTTCCCCGAAAGTCATCCATGAACTCAATTGCACTCCCATCGTTGGTTTCCAACATGCTTCGCACCTGATTGATCCATTCGTCCAAACCAGGACCCGACTTGCCTGAGGCATCCTTTTCCTTGTACTTCCAATGTGCCGCATAGCCCCTTTCTGCAATGTCATTCATCCTACCCGTACGGATCTGCACTTCTACCCATTGCCCCGTAGTACTCATCACCGTGGTATGCAGGGACTCGTAGCCATTGGAACGAGGCGTGCTTATCCAATCCCGCAGACGGTTAGGGTTGGGTCGGTAAAAATCCGTCACAATGGAATAAGCCTGCCAACAATCAGCCTTCTCGTTTTCTAATTCACTATCCAGAATAATTCGTACCGCAAACAAATCAAATACCTCCTCGAAAGGAATGCCCTGGGTCTTCATTTTATTGAATATCGAATAAACCGACTTGGGACGACCTTTAATTGTAAATCGAAAACCTTGCCGAGTCAATTCCTCCTCAACAGGCTGAATAAAGTTTTTGATAAACTTATTGCGGTAACTTTTCGACTCGTTGATTTTGTGAACAATATCCTGGTAGGCCTCGGTGTCCGTGTATTTCAAAAACAAATCCTCAAGTTCTGATTTGATCGCATAGAGCCCCAAGCGATGCGCCAAAGGAGCATACAAATACATGGTCTCCGAGGCAATTTTCAACTGCTTGTTTCGAGGCATGCTGCCTAGCGTCCGCATGTTGTTCAATCGATCGGCCAACTTGATCAAAATCACCCGCACATCGTCAGAAAGCGTGAGCAACATTTTTCGGAAATTCTCCGCTTGCTGAGAGCTCCCGTATTCAAATACCCCGGAAATTTTGGTAAGCCCATCGATAATGGTCATGACCTTGTAGCCGAAATCCCGCTCAATGTCCTCCAACTCCAGATCCGTGTCTTCCACTACATCATGCAGCAAGGCAGAAATGATGGAAGTGGTCCCCAGGCCAATTTCTTCTACGCAAACTAAGGCTACTTCCAAGGGGTGGTAGATGTAAGGCTCCCCTGACTTTCGACGCATGTCTTTGTGAGCCTCCAAGGAAATGGTAAAAGCCTTCTTAATCAACTTGGTATCCCCTGGTTTTAAGATGGGCTTGGCTTGCCGGAGCAATCTCCGGTACCGTTTCAGAATTTCACTTCGCTCCTCTGCTACATCTACTTGAATCATTGGTGGGGGTTTTGAACTTCAAATTTGAAAGGTATTGGAACAGAATTCCACTTTTTTTAGAAATATTTTTTCATTGCCTTGTGGTAAATTAGAATATGTCTTTACCTTTGCATCCACAATTGGAAAAGGAGTTTTATTTTCCCATTGGTCACATGCGGATGTGGCGAAATTGGTAGACGCACTAGACTTAGGATCTAGCGCCGCGAGGCATGGGGGTTCGAGTCCCTCTATCCGCACCCTACAAGCCCTCAATCCCTCCCCTGCAAATCAGGAAAGAGATTGGGGGTTTTTAATTCAACACCAGTTAATTGAACATACTTTGGAAATTACAGTAGACAAGCACACCGCAAATCAAGCTTCTATTAAAATTAAACTAATTGAAGCAGATTATCAACCTAAGGTTGATGCTAAACTTAAAGACTACGCCAAAAAGGCTGTGATTCGTGGCTTCCGCCCTGGAAAAGCACCGATATCCATGGTAAAAAACATGTATGGCCTATCGCTTTTGGTTGAGGAAATCAATACACTTTTAGGCGAATCGCTAAATAATCACCTCAAAGAACAAACTTTTAAGGTTTTGGGAGAGCCATTACCCGTAGAGAAAGCGGATGAATCTATCGACTGGAAAAACCAGAAAGATTTTGAATTTGAATACAAAATCGGCTTTGTAGAATCCATTGAGGTGAAGTTGGATCAAACGATTAAAGGAATCAACTACAGCATCAAGGTAGATCAAAAGTTAATCGATGAAACCATCGAAAACTTGACCTCACAGTATGGAGAAAGCACCAACCCTGAAGTATCAGAAGCGGGTGACTTCATCTACGGAGATTTGAAATCCAGCACTACAGATTTCTCAAAGACAGTTTCAGCAGACATCAGCAAACTTTCCAAAAAGTTAACAGGTAAGTTTATCTCACTGAGCAAAGAAGCTGTAGTAGAGTTTGAAAGCAAAGAAGTTAAAAAAGACGAGTGGACTGCAGGCTTCGGCTTATCTGACCAAGAAGCAGAAGATGCTAAAGGTGGCTACACCTTTACTGTGAAAAACATCAACCGCAAGGCGAAGGCAGAACTGAACCAGGAGTTTTTCGACAAAATCTTTGGACCAGATCAGGTGAAGACCAAGAAAGAGTTTGAAGAAAAAGTAAAAGAAACACTTCAGGGAAGTTACAACAGAGAATCCAAGGTGTTTACCGAGGAGGAATTGAAAAAATTGGTGGTTGAAAAAACCAACCTTTCGCTTCCTGATGCTTTCTTGAAAGAATGGTTGATCAAAGCCAACGAAGGAAAAGTGACTGAAGCGGAAGTGGAGCAGGAATACCCACTCTACGCCAAGCAACTGTCTTGGTCCTTGATCTCCAACCAAGTAGCCAAGGATCATGGAATCCAAGCCGAGCATGCAGATGTGATCGAAAAGACCAAAGAAATGATCCGTGAGCAGTTTGCTTCTTCTGGACTTGGTGCACAAATGGAGTCTAGCATGGATTTATTTGTAGACAACTACCTCAAGGGCAACGAAGGTCAAAACTACATGAACTTGATGACCTCCGTACAGAACGAGAAGGTGTTGGCCTTGGTCCAAGAGAAAATAAAAATGACTGAGAAAAGTCTAACGATTGACGAATTCAAGGAACTTTTGGACAAGTAATCGAATTATGAATTATATTGAAAAGTCCTTTTTTAAAGGACTTTTTTAGTTTTGTCTCCTAGAACAACCCAAGAAATGATCAACAAGGAAGAATTCAGAAAATACGCCATTCACAACCAAGGCGTTAGTGGTACGGCTTTTGACCAATACACCACCCATATTGAAAACATGACCCGTTCGGTGATTGAAGAACGTCCACAGAATTTCAGAGAGATTGATGTGTTTTCACGTCTCATCATGGACCGCATCATCTTTTTGGGCACTGGAGTAGACGACCATATTGCCAACATCATTGTAGCCCAATTGCTCTTCTTGGAATCTGTGGATTCCAAAAAAGACGTATTACTTTACATCAACAGCCCAGGAGGATCTGTTACTGCAGGTCTAGGGATCTATGACACGATGCAGTACATCGGACCAGATGTCGCTACTATCTGTACTGGGATTGCCGCATCCATGGGAGCTGTATTGCTGGCAGGCGGAGCCAAAGACAAGCGTTCCGCTTTGCAACATTCCCGCGTCATGATCCACCAGCCTTCAGGTGGGATGCAAGGTCAGTCTACTGATATGGAGATTTCTTTGAAACTGATCCTAGCCATGCGTCAGGAATTGTATCAAATCTTGGCCAACCATACCGGTAAATCCTTTGAGGAAATTGAAAAAGATTCCGACAGAGACTACTGGTTGCGTGCACCTGAAGCCAAAGAATACGGTTTGATCGATGAAGTACTGATTAAAAAAACTACCTAATGGCTCAAATCACCTGCTCCTTCTGCGGTAGAAATAAGAAAGATGTGGACTTGATGGTGTCGGGCATCTCTGCTCACATCTGTAACTTCTGTATTGAACAAGCCCATGAAATCGTGGGTGAAGACAAGAAAAACAAGAAGTCTACCACTACTCCCGCCTTCAAACTCAAAAAGCCAAAGGAACTTACGCAGTACTTGGATCAGTATGTGATTGGTCAGGAGGATGCCAAAAAAGTGCTTACCGTGGCGGTTTACAACCATTACAAGCGCTTGCAGCAAAAGGAAGAAGCAGACGAAATCAAGATTGAAAAATCCAACATCATTTTAGTAGGCGATACGGGTACGGGAAAAACCTACCTTGCCAAAACCTTAGCCAAAATATTGGAAGTACCCTTTTGCATCGCGGATGCCACGGTCTTGACAGAGGCGGGCTATGTCGGTGAGGACGTAGAAAGTATATTGACACGCCTTCTACAGGCTGCAGACTACAAGGTCGAAGAAGCCGAGCGAGGCATTGTCTACATCGACGAGGTCGATAAAATTGCTCGTAAATCCGATAATCCCTCCATCACCCGTGATGTGAGTGGTGAAGGAGTTCAGCAAGCCTTGCTTAAGCTTTTAGAAGGCACTGTAGTCAACGTTCCACCTCAAGGAGGTAGGAAACACCCAGATCAAAAAATGATCGCAGTAAACACCGAAAATATTCTTTTCATTTGCGGAGGTGCTTTTGATGGGATTGCCAGACACATCGGTAAACGAATGAACACGCAACCGATGGGATTCAATTCGGCTTCGAGCAATGTGACTGCCAATCGAGAAAATCTCCTGCAATACGTGACTGCCCAAGACCTCAAGGCCTTTGGCCTGATTCCTGAATTGATTGGAAGGCTTCCGGTATTGACTCACTTGGATCCACTCCACAGGTCTACGCTAAAGCGTATTCTCACGGAACCCAAGAATGCTCTGGTGAAGCAATATGCCAAGTTGATGGCCATGGAAGGTGTCACGCTGACCTTTGACGAGGGAGCGCTTGACTTTATCGTAGACAAAGCGGTAGAATACAATTTAGGGGCTCGTGGCCTACGTTCTATCTGTGAGGCAATCGTGACCGATGCGATGTATGAAATCCCCTCTGATCAAAGTATTCAAGCCTTGCATATTGATGAGGACTATGCACGATCCAAGTTTGACACCTCTAAATTCAAGCAACTGCAAGTCGCCTAATTCAAAACCCCGAAAATTTCGGGGTTTATTTTTTTTCTAGGGATTCAAGGATTAGATGAGCTACTTGTTCTGAGGCTTGCTCCTCCCCTATTCGCTCACGAATCAAAGCATACCCTGTTTGCAGCTCTTGTCGATAGACTGCATCGGACAGCAGTCGACCCAACTCCTGTCGAAGATTACCTGATGAAAAATTTTCCTGAATCAATTCCCGAACTACCTGCTTGTCAGCAATCAGGTTGGGCAGCGATATATAAGGCACTCGAATCAAACGCTTCCCAATCTGATAGGATAGCCAAGAAGTCTTGTAAACCACCAGTTGAGGCACATTAAAAAGCGCAGTTTCCAAGGTAGCGGTACCTGAAGTGACCACCGCAGCAGTAGCATGAGCTAGCAAATCATAAGTTTGATTGTAAATCACCTTGATCCCTTTAGACAGAGCCAACTCATAGGTGGCTGCAGGCAGGCTATCGACACCCGCCACCACAAATTGCACCTGAGGAAAATCGGGTACCAAAGCAATCATCTTTTCCAACATGGCTTTTACCTCTTGGGCTCGACTACCAGGCAGCAAGGCAACTATGGGTTGGTAGGAGAGCTCATTTTTTTGGTAGAAAAAATCGTGGGGGCCAAACTTTTTGATTTCATCCAACAAGGGGTTGCCAACATAATTTGCCTGCAGCCCAAACTTGGCAAAGAAGGCGGGCTCAAACGGTAAAATGGAATATACTTGATCTGTAATTGCTTTAAGTGTAATCGCCCTTTTTTGATTCCAAGCCCAAACTTTTGGAGGAATGTAATAATGCACTGGAATTCCATGTTCCTTGGCAAATGCCGCAACCTTCATGTTGAAGCCTCCAAAGTCAACTAAAATCAACGCATCAGGCCGAAAGGCAATCAAGTCTTTTTTGACCAAGGCCAAGGCTTTGAGCACCTTTCGGAACCCAAAAATCACTTCCAAAAAACCCATCACTGACACTGAAGCATAGTCTAGAGCCAAGTGGACACCTGCATCTTTGGAATAATTTCCACCCATACCTCGAAATTGGAGTTTGGAATCATGCCTATTCATGGCAAGAACCAAATTGCCCGCGTGCATGTCGCCTGAGCGTTCTCCAGAAATGATGTAAACCTTTTTCACTACGTGTTGCACTTAACCAAAAAATAAAAGTAGGCGATTCGGCCTACTTCCCAAAAACTTACCAGGATAATCCCTTTACTCACCCAAGTATTCTACAAAATTCCGCGGGGTTTCGTATAGGGTCAACTTATACAAAGAACCTCTGGGCGTGATCTCCTTTACTGCTGGAGCCAATATCTTCCAAAACTCCATCACCAGGACCTCACAACTCGCCATCTTGCCTTGCATGAAATCCACATCCATATTCAGATTTTTATGATCCACTCGGTCGATAAGTAAGCGACGTGTCAATTCTGAGAGTTCTTTTAAATCCACCACAAAGCCAGTTTCTGGATCAGGATCACCCTTTACGGTCACAATCAATTCGAAATTATGCCCATGCCAATTGACATTTGCGCAAGGACCAAATACCTCGAAATTCTTGGCGTCGGACCAGTTGGGATTCCAAAGCTTATGGGCAGCATTAAAATGTTCCTTTCGCGAAACGTAAATCATGTCATGAGTGGACTAAGGCACAAAAGTAAAAAAAATAGATGATTATCCGCAATCAAACTAGCGGGGGAGTGTCGCAATTAATGGGAATCTATAGTCGCTAACAGTCCACAGTTGACAGTCCACAGCTCACTTAATTGAACTTCAAACCTGATTCTCATTGGATAGAGTTAAAGAGTTCACTCCTAGTCACAAAAAAAGTCTCCCACTAACCTTGGGAGACTTTTGATAAACCTTTGAACGGGTCAGTTTTGATTCATATGGCGGATCAAGGTCTTAAGGTCCTCGGATTTTTTGAAATCGATTCGTTCCGATTTGATGAATGCCGTGGCTTTGGCTAACTCGGTTCCAAAGATTTGCTGGAGGTCTTTTTCTTTGTTTTTCAGCAATAGCACTTTTTCATTCACTACCACAAAGAACTCCTGTTGATCTTGGAACACCTTTGCCGCTTGCGCACCATAGGTAGCGGAAGGATCATCTGTCATCGTCTTGTACTCATGGTAGAGCAGCGTATAGGTTCCCTTTTCTAGAATTTCCAAAAAACGCTTTGTTTTGAGCGTAGGTATCACGTATGCGCTGGTGTATTCGTTACCACCCGCTTCTGGAGAATAAGAAAAGCCAGTTACTTTATCAGGTGAATAAGCGAAAAGTTTTCCTTCCAATTTGTACTCCAAGGTATTGCTGTAGGCGTTTAAGGCAATAGGCAATCCTTCGACTTTTTGCCCTGTAGCTAGGTAGATAATGCCTTTGTTGAACTCATCGAAATAAGCAGATCCTTTGACACCAAGATATGGATTGGATGTAATCGGCATGCCTGTTCCATTGTCACGAAGTAAGGCCATTTGTGCAAAGGAACTCATCGGGAGCAAAAACCCGAGCAAGAGGGAAAGTGCGAGAATTTTTTTCATGCCTCAAAGTAAAAAAAAAGACCGGATAAATCCGGTCTTTTTATAGAAGAATTACCAGCAATCCAATTTGGGATTATCTAGTAATTCTGATCTGTACTTTGTTGTAGTTGGCACTATTGCCTATCTCATCGTTACCTACTAACTGAAGTAACAAGTCCACAGATCCACCAATTCTTCCGGTGTTGACCACGTTCACTGTCAAGGTTCCAAAGGAGGATCCTGCAGGGATAGTCAAAGTACCAGGAGCAACATAGTCTCTTCCTGCTACTGCTGTAGTGCCTTCGGCTGCCACATTATAGGTAATGATCTCGTCAGAAGGTCTGTGCGCACCAACAAGGTTGACACGTAGGTTTACAGTACCGACCGTGTTGGCCACTGTAATTCTTGGATAGACCTGACCAGCAAGTGGTGTACGGTCAACGGCATCTTGAAACTCAACTACATGATCTTCCCAAACTGGGTAGTTTTGCTCAATGCAAGAAGAGAATCCAAGAACTAAGGCCAGAGTGAATAGCGAAAATAACTTTTTCATAGTTTCTGATTTTAGTAGCCTCTGTTTTGTTTAATATTAGGATTTCCATCCACCTCACGCTGAGGAATTGGAGGCAAAATTTTGAAGTCGTCAAAGGCTAGGTTTACCGCTGGAGTTGTTTTCACAATACCTCTTCCGTAGCGCTTCAAGTCAAAGAAACGCTGGCCTTCACCAATAAACTCTTTCATTCTTTCCAAAAGAATTTCTTCCAAAAGCGCGTTACCAGACAAGGTCACTGCAGGCAAGCCTCTCAATGCCTTAAAAGCATTCAATTCGGTCAATGCAGCAGATTCGTTTTT
>JACCDP010816223.1_pt1 | contig 15453 bp, 27 predicted proteins | sample 7445841 | NCBI WGS metagenome assembly JACCDP01 (sample SAMN15323441, study PRJNA562643) | freshwater metagenome | isolation source: river surface water | place: USA:Blue River Watershed | collected 2017-08-17 | reverse complement strand
TACCAGCACTGCTTGATGTTGTTGTAAGTGGCCCGATACAGGTTGACGACACGTTTCGCCTCGGCGTCATCCATACGCAGATCAATTCCACTGGCTCTCGCTTGCAGGTTAATAACCTTGCAAAACTTTACGGCCCCAAGGCCGAACCCTAATCCAAGCACTGCGGTCTTAGAGCAAAAGCGTTCCACCTTATCCTTCTTTGTGATCGGGCGGTTATACAGCTTGGTCCCGAAGCTACAGTAGACGTCCTCACCAGAGGCAAAGACATCGACCAGCGATTGCTGCCCAGCCAGCCACGCGGTGAGGCGCGCTTCGATCTGTGCAGCGTCGACCGTTAGAACCTTGTGACCTTCCGGGGCGAGTAGACACTCACGCAGTGTGGTGTCGCCGCGCGACGGAAGGTTCTGCATGTTCAGCTTCCAGTCGCCACTGAACCGATGCGTATGTGCGCCCGAATATTTCAACGGCACGGGCATCACCGGGTTACCGTTGTAGGTAACGCTGGCATTGCCAATGTTGATAAACCGCTGCGTGCGGGTTTCTTCGATGGTGGACTTGAGACCCAACCGCGCAGCCATTAGGGCCTGCACGCGCTGGTCGGGGTGTTCGCTCAACTCCGCCATCTCTGGGTCGGTCTTGGCGAACGCCCACGTTGTCGTGCCCGTCGCCGGGGACAGCTTGGTCGGCGGGTCGACGTCGAGCGACTTCAGCGCTTCAGCGAACTTCTCATTCGACATCAGCTCCAGCTTGCTGAACGGGATGCTGTTGAGCAATTCCTGTTTGGCCTCGCCGAGAGATGATAGGTGCTCATATAGCCGGTCCATGTCCAACTCAAACACCGGGGCAGCGACCATTTTTATAATCATATCAACGATCTCGTATTCCGTAACTGGAAACGAGGGATGCATTACACGCCAAATGTTACGAGTTATGCTCACATCTTGCTTCGCGTAATCAACCAGCCCACGATAAAGCTCTGGTTTCATTTTCAAATCTGCGAGGCGCATACCCATAGTATTGTGGAGCGCGTTGCCCTTGGCCCCTACTTCAAACAAGTCAGCGACAGCCGACAGGGCCACCTTACCTTGAGAAGTAAGATGCGACGCAAGAGCCTGCGCCATAGCCATAGTGTCAATGTAGCGGTGCGGCACATAGTGGTGGCGCATTGACAGGATGGTGCCGTCGAACGGCGCATTGTGGTGGACGAGAGTGACCGGCTCAGTGATGTCGTGCAGATACCCTAGAAACGTGTCACCCTCGAACCACATAGGTTGCCCGTCTTCGCCGTCGATCACGGCCCAGCCAAGCGTCTCGAACTCAGACGACATGATATATTCTATCGGCGTCATCTTCTTCAGGCTGAACTGCTTATCGTAATAAGTTTCAGCGTCGGCGAATATTAGTCGCATATTACCTCCGTAAGTTATTCGGCTGGATTAGGGCTAAGGTAAAGTTTGTCCGAGTAAGGCAGGTCGTTCTGGAGATCGAGCGAAACACCCCACCGATACTTGGTCGCCCAGAATGTGGGGAGCATTACGCTAAGCCCGGCCACCTCAATGACGGAGCGCCTCTTGCTGGCCTTGGCCCCACGGATCATGCCGAGACGAAGGCCCAGAGCATTCGCTTGCTTGCACGCAGCAAACACTTCCTTCTCATACCCCGGCAGATTGCGCGGACCCTTACCGCTCAGCACAAGTTTCTGAAACCTGCGAAGCTCAGACATTGTCCGACCGGCGGCGATGTAGTTGCCGCAGATATAACGATCCGCGTCCTCGCGCATCGTCTCAGCGAGACACGGCAGCAGTGAGTTAAACACCCGCATCTCGTCAGCCGTCGAGTTGATGTAGAGGAACGACATAAGGTAGTTGCAGAAGTCGTCCTTAACGCCCTGCGCCGTCTCCCGCCACGTGTCGAACTTGTCATAGGCCGGGCTGTCCTTGTTGGCCTCTGACGCCACCATATACAGCGGGGGAAGGAACCCTATGACGTTCACCTGCGCCGAAATTCCAGGGACGTCTCCGATTGATCGACACACTGAACTACCGGCGCTGATATACAGGTCGAAAGCCCTGCGCATCGTCTCTTTGTCTTCGGGTTTGACGAACAGGTCCTCGATGTCTTCACTCGTCAGATCACATTCGAGTGTCGTCAGGTATGCCTTGTAGTCTTCGACAATCTGCTTGATGACCAGTCCGGTCGTCTGTTGTGAGAGCAGCATTGTTACCTCCATAAGTTAGATAAAGTGGCGGGGTTTGATGAGTTTCACGGGTCAAGTGCAGCAACCCAGTAGCCTACCCGAACTCACCCTTGAGGACGCCTTGCACGCTTGCCGGTGCCCCGCCTCCCGATGCAGGAAAAGGCGGCTACCGGGTAACTGAGAAGTCGATGTCGACTACGTCGCCGAAGGGATATTTGACGCTGTAGTGCGCCGGAGAGATGTTGCCCCAGATGACGGGATAGCGCGGCGGCTTTTGCGGGAAGCGACCAAAGCCGTCAGTCAGGTAGACGAGGCAGTCGGGGTCACCGATTACGTCGTCAACCTTCTCGAACACGGGTATGAAATCCGTGCCGCCACCACCCTTGAACTGGACCTTGAACAGGTCAGCCGTGTCGGTGCAGTCGTCGATAGACTGAACCGTGGCGTCACACTGCATCAGGTAGAGATCGCGGGGGCGGACGTCATCCACAATCGAAGCGACCTCGGCGATGAACTGCTGGAACATGTCGTTAGTGACAGAGCCAGACGTGTCCACTGCGACGATCAACTTCTCGCACCCATAGCCCAGACGCCCCGGCGCGCCGATCCGGCGAACGACAAGCTGCGGGTCTAGGTTTTTCCACGTCGAGGACGAAGTGCCCAGCCGCTTCGCCAAGAGGGAGCGCAGGTGCTCGATCCAAGACACCTTCGGCTCGATGAACTCTTGGAGAATGCGCTGCAAGCCGGCGGGGAGTTGGCCGCGCGCCTTGGCAGCCGCCATAGCGCCGGCGACTGTCGTCTTCCACTCGGCGTCGTTGCGGTCGTCCTTGGCCTGCTGCCCCGACTTGCCATCACCTTTACCCGGCTCGAAGTGCTGGCAGAAGCTGTTACCTTTGCCGGTATTACCGCCATTACCTTTGCGATACAGCTTCTCATATGCGTCGACTACACTGTCCTGACCGGTGATGATATTCGGGTCGTGCAGCCACTCCTTATTGAACTTGCCGATCTTGCTCTCAATGAGGATGTCATTGATCACCAGATCGCAGGCCACGTTCATGACCTGCTGGTCGTAGGGCAGCGATGCGCCGGATGATAGGTGAACCTTCCCCCGGTTCCGATGCATACTCATCTGCGAGCAGTGGGAGAGGATGGCGTGCATGACTTCGTGCGCCACGATAAACACACGCTCCTCAAGATCATACGACACGAACTTCTCAGGGTTCAGATACAGGTATCTGTCGTCAGTGCCAGCGATAGGCACCTCCTTCGACCAATAGACCGTGTTACCCTTTGCGTCAGCCATAAGGGAATACAGGATCGCGCTGAACGCAGGAGCATTCCACAGAAAAGCGGCGCGCGTCTCAGTCCAAATCTTTTCCTGCTGCGGCGTAGCCACACAACGCTCGGGCTTAACGACATGCAGTTTTATTTCGTTAAAGGCGTCAGCCTCAGTTGCTGCACTCATGGTTGTTACCTCGGTAGGTTAGTCTTCGTCGGGATTGAACAACTCGATCTCGGCAGTGCCTTCATATGAGTTGTTGCTCTCTAGTCCGATCTGCGGCTTGCGGTTGCCGGACACGAGAAGCGCTTGCGTATAGAGAAGCTGCGCGGCGTTACGCAAAGCGTCAGCGATAACTTGTTTAGTCTCGTTGTCCTCGACGTCGATGTCGACACGCAGCGTAATCTTATAGTCAGTGCGCATAACTTTCCTCCTTTCTCTGTGGTAGGTGGTGACTTCCTTGTCATCAGACGTGGCGCGCACCGCCACGTCTCCCTTCATGTTTTCCTGCGCCCAGTGGGTATAGTGACAGTAATCTACACCGTCATACCGCATCCTGAAGCTTCGCGATGATTGTGACGAGAGAGGCATTTTGAGCGCACCATTCTCTGAAGGCTTTAATGTTGATCATCGACTTGTCGCGCTTGAGGACAGTCCGAACGAAATTCACATGGAACTCCTTCGGCAAGCGGCCGACATACTTGAGTGCGGCAGCAGCGTCGTCCTTGGACACCTTCGCCGCGATCTTGTAGATGGCGAGCATCATGGCGTCGGGGCGAGCCGGCAGCGCAATCGTCTCAGGCTTCTTGATGATGTCCTCATAGGGCGGCAACTCCTGACCCAGACGAACGGTCGCCATGAACTGCGCGGTGGCCGCGACACCCATGATGCCGTTGCCTTCCTCAATGACAGTCGTGTCAGTGGGGATAGCGTCGGAGCCTGTTACCTTCATCAGTAAGCGGAGATACTGGTCGAACGACGCAAGCGAGCGCGGCGTGCAGTATGGAGAGAAGTCGTCTGGAACCTTGTCCGGGAAGACGATGTTGGGGTTCTCTTCCATGAAGATGATCGTCTCACCCAGAGCGCCCTGCTCCTCCATCCACTCCTTCAGGCTGTCGACGTCGCCGTCCACGTTGACGGTCATGCGTCGGTTGACCAAGTGCATCAGGTCCTTGGTCGAGCCTGACTTGTCGCTGGCGCGGTTGCCGGCGAACCAGATTACCCAACCCGGCGGGAGTGAGTGCGAGGCAAGGCGCTTGGACAGCGCGGCCTCACCCATAATTTTCTTCTCGTCGTTCGCGACCTTGTCGATCTCGTCAACGATAAGTATGCCGCCGTCGAACTCGGATAGAGACTTGGCGTCAGGTCCGATCCACCAGTCCGGCTTGGTGAAGCGCGAGTATGTCTCGCCGTCACGCTCAGTCGGCCACAAGTAACCTGACAAGGTAGTGAGCGACACACACGCGCCATTCAGCACGACGAGCCCGAACTTCTTGCCGGGGTGCATGACCTCAAGGCGCGCGGGGAGTTGTGATAGGACAGATGTCTTGCCCACGCCGGGCGGGCCTTCAAGGTAGACTGCGGGTGCGCCGGGCTGGGTGGACATTTCATACCAGATCGGAGCGCGTTCAATGATTGTCTTGAGCTTCATGTTGTTACCCTCATAGGTTGATCCGCCATAGAAAAACCCCTGCGTAATCTGGCGGAGATTGTTACGCAGGGGTCTAGTCGGCAGTGCGCCGAAACTCAGTAGTAGTTATGCCCTTGTGGGATCACCGTGAGCGGTATCAGATCGCTCAGTCGTATGACCTCCAGATCGGTTCTCCATATTTGGCTTTGCACGAAGCGCGGCTGGCTTAGCCACCACTCTTGCGCGACCCTCACTAGGTTGTTCGATCTGTCCAACGTCGCCACCACGTCTTTCGAAGGGAAGTCCGTCGAGGGCACCATTCTCAAAAGCCTCGGCAACTCCTTTGTAACCTCGGTGGGTAACTCGTGGGATGTCAGCGTTGAGGCTATGCCTCGTCTTGTATGTGATTTCATCAGATAGCTCCGCCTTTGTTTTCATATAGTCGTCCGCGAACAACAAGGCGAAAGCCTCATATGCCATGGCGTCGATATGACTGTCTTCGTGATTGGGTGTAGCGAAAGCGCGCGCATTCTTTACGCACGCAAGCATAACAGCCACCTCATAGGGATGGATGTTGCGGCCCAAGCGCATGGACGCGATGCTGGCGGCAAGGCCGAAGCTGTCTTCGATGCCGCCGTAATTCTGTCCGCGCTCGGAAATGATTTCAGCCGCGTGAAGCAGAACCTCATGCGGGTTGGTGAAGTTAGTCATGACCATCCCTAGTTAAATTGGAATGATCATGACTAGCATAAATATTACCTTGGTAGGTTACATCATTGTTACATTTTCGACCCCCCTCATGACTTAACCAAAAGTGAGATGATCTCCTTACGGCTCAGCAGACGCCCCGTCTTGACCGCCTCGCGTGCAGCCTCGACCAGCGCGTTGTATTCGCCGTTGTAGCGCAGCCTACCCTCATACTTTTGCTTGATGAACTCATTGGCATGAAGGTTGCTCACCTCTTCGAGCATGGGCAGCGCGGCGTCGCCAAACGTCTCGCCCAGTGCGACGCACCTTGCGAACTTGGAAACCTGCGCCTTGCCGGGATGCTCAGCCATACGCGACTGCCCAGCGGCGGCGCGCCTAGCCTCATTAAACTCAATTAGAATTTTCCCGGCGTCTTCGAAGCTATAGCGACCCTTCGCCGCCTGCTCGCAAGCGAACATGGCGAGACGGGTATAAGCACGATCAGTGATGCCAACGAGACGGCCGAACTCGGCCGGTGATTTGATCATGTATTGCATTAGCGTAGACCTTGTAATTATGTTGTAAAAAGTCAGTGAGTTTTAGTGACTGTTACAACATAGTTTCAAGATCACCTAATTACAAGTCCCGTGTTATTACACTAGAAAAACCAGCTTTTTACAGGCTTTTGTGTAATTTCACGCTGATCAATGTGCGCAGGGTTTATGTGCGTCGTATCCAGTTTGTGCAGCATGTCCACTGCGCGCATCTTGCGCGCCAACTCGACCTCTTTACTGGCGATCTCTGCGCGCTGTGTTTCCAGCTCGTGAGCTGTGCGCTCCAGCTCGTCCCATCGCGTCGTGAGATGCTCTTGCATGGCCTCTAACATAACCAGGAAGTCGTCATAAACCTCAACGGGTAACTTACTCACCTTGGCGTTGCGAATGGCCTCGGCGAGCGTGGCGTAAGACACGTCGGCCTCGATGATAGCTGCCTGCGCTTTACCCTTGGCCTTCGTCTGCGTGGTAGGCTCAGTCTGCATGGTTACCTCCTTGGGTTACTTCGTTAAGTAGTCTGATATTAAACTGGTTTCTATGTGTATCTCGTCCGCTTCCAGCAGCGCCTGACGCACGGCTTCGAGCCTGTTACGGTCGAACCCTTTGACCATGTTACCTGCCAAGGTTGCATCAATAAGGTTAATAACTTCTACTGCGTCCGCCGATTTAATTGTGAACTCATGCGTTCCCATGTGGGTTCTCCATTACTGCGAGATCATGAAGCGCGTTGGCGTGGGCCAGCCGCGTCTGTAGTCTTCTGATTAGGAGAATATCCTTCTCCGCCTCTTCTCGGTCGCTCGTGTCCGGCACGACGGTGAGATAGCTTTCGAGCGCGTCAGACATCACACCCAGTGCAGTGTAAAGCATCACGCTTTCGTCGCGACTTAGTTCGATGGGAAAGTTCAAGACTGTTACCTCCGTGGGTATGCTTGTTTATATATTCAATAGCTCGGGTAAGTATTGCTACGCTTTCCTCAAACTTACCAATCGCTGTATTACAAGGTTGGCACAAAATACCGCGAACTTTTCCTGATGTATGACAATGGTCTACTTGCCACCCTTTTTTAGTTTTAGGGTCGGCGCTATTACATACTGCGCACTTACTCCCCTGCGCGGTGAATAAAGCATCACGCTGCTCTAGCGTCAGTCCATAGTCACGCTGAAGTCTATAGCGGCGCAACTGCCCACTTATCTGCTCTTTATTGGCAGCGTTATATGCGCGCTGCCGCTCGCGTTCTTTTTCTTTGTTGGCAAGATAATAAGCCCTCCGCTGCGCGCGGGACTTTAGTAATAGTTCTTCGCCTTTGGCCTCTCTATAGGCACGCTGCCGCTCCAGATACGCCTCTTTATTCGCCGCATAGTGCGCTCGCCTACTAGCCCTTATCTTCTCTCTATTTGCGGCATAGTTCTTGCGAACGCGAGCCCGGCGACGCTCGACATCTTCAGGCATTGTTACCTCCATAGGTTAGTATGCGCCCGACAAGCCGGAGATCACTCGTCGGGCGCACTCGCAGGGGTGAAAGGATTAAAGCCCCCCACGCAGCGCGGGTAGACCACGCCCACGCAAGCCGTGATAGGTCAGACTATTCCTCGTCAGAGAAGGCGATGAACGCCTCGGCGTAACGGCAGGCGTCGTCTTTACATGAGAAGATTGACTGCTGCGTGCGCCGCTCGCCATTGATCTGGTCGGTGGCGATAACGGTGAACTCGCCATACGCCCCCTCGAACACTGACGCAGACGCATTGTCCTGATCAATCGAAAGGATCATGTTACCTAGATTACTCATCGTTACCTCCATGGGTTACGTCGGACTTCTTGTCCAACTTCGGGGGAATATTCGGCGCGACGAATTTCCAGTTCTTGTCGTCTGGTCCCTTCGTCCACACCGTTCCATCGTCGGCCAGTCCAAAGATGTGCGTGCCGGTGATGTTGATGTGCACGAGCTTGCGCTCGCGTCCGGGTGGGTGGTTGTGGTTGTAATTAGCCATGGTTACCCTCCAAAGTTACAAACGCCCCACTCATTAGAGCGGGGCAATAAATTTAGAACCAACGACGCTTGGTCGGCGTCACCACAGGCTCCTCCGGGATCGGCGGGTTATATGACGGAACGCGCGTGGCGTTCTCGGCAGCAGCCCACGTCAAGAGGAAAGTGATGATCGCGACAAAGATCAGTTCCACCATTTGATACTCCTTTTTACGGCAAAATTGCCTAATGAAAGACTGTTACCTTGTTAGGTTATTTATCTGCATCGCCAGACTGAACGCCGCCCTCGACACTGTCGAGAGCAGCGCGTATTTGAGTGTTACCCTGCGACCATTAAGATTGACCATTGCCCTACCCTCACAGGTTAAAGAACGTCTGCGCCTGCTCGTGCGCATCGCCACGGTTAAGCGCCACGCCCTGCTTCAGGCGTGCAGTGTGTTTCTGCTCCCAGCGAATAAACGCCGGCGTTATGCCTGCGTGGGGCGCTACAGCCAGCAGGTTTCTCATCGCGTCGCACTGGGTGGCAAATGATAGGTCGTTAGTCAGCCCCAGTAAGAGCGCGCACAGGTCGTTTGTGGCTTGTTCCTTCGGTGTCATGTTGTTACCTTTCTAGGTTAGTTGCAGGTTGTGGTGCTATAGCCATTCACAGTCGACGTATAACAACTGTGACCATTACTATATTGCTGCCACCCGGAGCCGTAGCCCGGCGAATACTGGTTGTAGTAGCCGCCAAGCGGGCGCGTGTCCTGCTCATATGCGTTGCTGTTGTCGTTGTAATTGTCATACTCATCGGCCATGACTGGCGTTGCGATAAGCGTGAGCGCGATGATAGCTGTTCTCATGTTACCTCCTTAGGTTGGTCGAACTTGTCTCGAAAGCGATGGGCGCGCATCGTCGTCCTGTGTATGAACGCGTTGCGCTCCTCACAGTCTTTTATGTGCGCATTAGCCCACCTGATTATGCGAACCCTCACCTCATTAAACTCGCCCCGCAGGTCGAGAGATGGGATGTTGGGTCGTCTGCGCGGGGGGCGTTTACGAATTGACATCGAACGTCCCCGGCACGAGCCACTCACTTATGCGCTTGCGCCCCAGCTTTCTGGATCCATAGCCTTTCTCTAATTTTACACCATGAATATTCGTAACATTCGCATACACCACGAACACAAACTCGGGACGCTCGATTACGATGATCTCATGGTCGTCGGTGATATATGCCACTGTTACCCTCCAAGGTTACATCATTCCAATTTCAACTAGGCACCAGAACAATACGAAACCCACAATTAGCGCGTCGATCAGAGCGAAAACGCCAGTCACGACATACAAGAGTGTATTACTCATTACTTCCTCCATATTACTACGCCACTGCCATCGACCAGAACGGCCGGGGCCAGGCATTCGCGTTTAGGTTGGGACATAGGCTTCGCCTCTTCGGTGCTCGGCGTATAGTCCATGAAGTTAAACTGCGGCGCATCGGGAGAGACGCGCTTGCGCTTGTGTCCAATATGAACACTCGCGCCGCCGCCTAGCTTCTTCACGCCGTTGCGTTGCGTATGTTTCATAATTGGCGCTCCATGCTTTAATTGTTACGCAGAATTTCGCGGCGCTCACGGTCCATGCGGTAAAGCTGGTCGAGTATCGCCACTTGGTGAAAGTATCGCTCTGCATTGAGTAGGTCGTCGGCCATGTTGCACATGCGGAGCGTTACATACTGCACGGCGCGTTTCTTTTGTTTGCTCATAAGTTACCTCCATAGGTTAGCGGGCGCGTGATAGGTCATCACACTTCACCCATCGGGTTGATTGAATGTGCGTATATGAAAATTTACTAACGTCCCCGGCACGAAGCCGGGGACAATGAAAGCGTGGTATGTTGTAACCTTGGTAGGTTACACGCGCTTCAAAAGCTCGCGCACTCCCTTCGTCCCCAGTGTGGCGACGAGAGCAGCAAGGTTATTCTCCGCAGACGCAGCCGCCTCATCGGCAGCCTCGGCCGCAGCGCGAGCCTCGGGGTCGAGATCAAACCACGCAGCCTTGAGATAGTCCGCAGCCAATTCGAGATTTTCATTCTCGATGGCCGGCACCGCCTCGTTCGCCGCCGTAGCCTTGCGGCCGTCGATCAGCTTCTGCGTGGCTTCATACAGCTTCTTCACCTTTTCGGCCGGGGTCTTGTCCTCGGTTTCTTTCTTGGTCAGCATGTCGCGCAACTGATCCATCGAGAGCGGCTCGATTTCACAGTTAAGTGGGTCGTCGTCGGACACTTCGGCCAACTGCGCGCGGGCGACGTTGACCAGAAAGTCATACTTAGAACCGCTGACCATAACCTTGGACTTGTCCGCGTCCTGCGCCCACTCCTCGTGCAGAGCCTTCGCGTCTTGAATGACTTTCAGGCCCGCGTCCTCCATTCGATAGGCCACCTTGGCGATAGACCGCAGCTTGCTAATCTGCGCCTTGGGGCTGGTCACAGGGTCTTTCGAACCGCTGCGCGACTGGAGATAAGAATTGTAGACGCGCTCTAAGTCGTCAGCGCCGCCCTTCTTAATGGCGACATTGATCGACCGCTCGGCCGCAATCTCCGCAGTCTTGATCGCCAATTCCGGCAGGGCGGCTTCGCCCTTGCGGGCGTCGGCACCGAATTTTTGGGCTGCCTTGATCAGCGAATTGAGAGCTGCATCGGGGTTGTTGTGGCCGATGGTGGTGACGTTGCTCATGATAGGTCCCTTTCTTCTACACGGTTAGTCTGACATTTGATTGTTACCCACACAAGTAACATGTAATTAACCTTTTTAATGGTTACTACATTGTTTCAGTTACTTACGCAGATAAGGCGAGTGAAATCACCAAAGAGGACTGGGGAATGAAAGATTATATTCATAATAGATAAGGAATTAATAGGCTATCTATTAGGAATTTATAAATATTTAGATTTATATTCCTAAATAATCATTATTCGACACCTAAGACCTTGTTACCATTAGACAATGCATTTTATAGATAATAGATAGGAAGCGAAACACTAGCTATATAGAGGAACCATGGTCCCGGCCGGTCACAACCTACCAGTCAGCCATTCTCCCTATAGGAATAATACAATTATCTATTATCTATTTATTTTATTATTAAAGAGACAAGAAAAACAGTTACTTACAACACCGTAATGATAAACCTAACAGAAACAAACACTTACGAAAAGGGACAAATACGGCGGCGCAGTCTCCCGGCCACCGCAATTTTTAGCCGCCGACATACTTCACCGCCATGAATGCGGCATTGTCTGCGACGGCCTCATAGTGAAGCGTTATTGTAAACGCGACCAGTAAGAATATCCCGGTCACAAGGTTCCAGACTGACATGGTCAAACCCTTTCACGGTTAAAGGACCTAACGGTCCCACCGTGTGGGGGTGGGACCAATGTTTACATCCAAAGATGCGACTGCATGGGGAGAGCCTTTCTTGCCACGCGATGCAGCTCGTTCGAGCCGCGAGCGTGTCTCGTTTTACCCTTCGTGACCGTCTTACCTTCGCAGGTTAATTCTGCGATCAGCATCAGCTCGCGCCGCTGCTGCATGTAACGGTCACGTTCAACTGCCCGTTTAACCTTGTAACCCTCGGAGAGAGCCTCTTCGACGGTCACACTCTTCGCGCGGCTTTCGGTGAAAGGCTTCGACGTTGGCGAAGCCAGACGCACAGACTTTGCGACGGCGCGGGCGTGGTTGAGTGATTTTCCCATAACTTGTTACCTTCATAGGTTACCGGCGGAATTGCCGCGAATAATCCCCGCGAGGACCATTCGTGGTAATTCAGATCACGCCACACTGGGGCAATATCCCAGTCTTGATCCCGCTCCTCGCGGGGTGGTTGCTGCCTAGTCACAAGGTCCCATGGTTACAGCCTCGCACTGGCTGGACCATTGACGTCTCGCGCTTTCCGCTGCGTGTCCGGGTGGATCAGGCCGAGCCTGCTATTCTTGGAATTGCCACCGTTTCCGTGTCTTAGGTGTGGGGAGTAACCCTTTTGGATTGTTACCCTGTCACCCTGACACCCTAGGTCCGGGGAGTTACCTACGGGGGTTACCCGCCCCCCTATCTGGACAGGCCGGGCGGGGGTGGGGCCGCTTTTGGTTAGGTGGTTTGCTCATATACAGGCTAGAAAAAAGGGATTTGTCTACATACCAAGGTTACAGGCTTCCAGACTTCCAAGCTTCCACGGTCAAAAGGTTACACCCCACCCCACTTTAAGCCTGGAACCGTGGAACTTTACCTAATAAGGTAACTTTTTGAAAAATAAGCTGGTCAGGGTTTGACCAGAATAACGTCCAGAAAGACGGGTCCCCTTTTTGGGTGGGGGTATAAGTGCTTGTTTTCAAAAAAATCTGGAAAAAATTCATACCCCTTGACTAACTACTTCGAAGATACTATTTTGAGCCTGTTTCCAAAAGTAGCAATCTTGTAACCCCCCTGAACGAATTACGTTTTAGAGTTACCTACCAAGGAAACCAAGGGCTTGCGAGCCCCCACCCAAAAAACGTCATTGAACAGGTTTTATCCAGAATGCCGAAAATCCTCGCCCCCCTATCCATCAACTCGATCACCAAGGCCATCTCCGAAGTCAAGAGCGGAAAAAAGCCCAACGCAGAAATCTTCGATGGCGCAGTCCCCGGCCTGCACCTCCGAATTGGAATGCGCGAGAGCAAATGGACCGTCATGCTCGGCGCAAAGGCGACCCGAACCCGCGTTCCGCTCGGCGTCTACCCCGCCGTGCCCCTCTCGGAAGCCAGAAAACTGGCCTCCCAGAAAATTGATGCCTACAGATCCGTAAAAGTGAGCACTGCTGCGTCTTTAGGGGGTACGAGCTACCCTCCTACCTTGGAAGGCCTAATCGAACTCTACGGGGCTTCTGTGGGCCATAAATTGCGGACGTGGGATGAGAGCCTCCGGGCCATGAACCGGGTGTTCCCGGCCCTCATGTCTGAGCGGCTAGTCCGGCTGGAGATGGTTCACGTCCAACGCGCGGCCGACAACTACCCCTCCGCCACCTGCGGCGCGCAGGCTATCCGGTGCATCCGGCCGATCCTGAAGTGGGCGAAGAAGCGCGGCTACATTCTGTTTAGCCCGCTGGAGTTGGAGCAGCCGCGAATTGATCACACGCCCCGCAACCGTGTGCTGTCTGACGAGGAATTGCGCGACGTGCTGCGCAGTTTGGGGACGAGCGACTACGACAACGCCATGCGTCTGATCCTGTGGACGGCGTGCCGTAAAAACGAAGTGGCTAATGCGCGGTGGGAGGAGTTTGACCTCGACAAGGGGCTGTGGACGATCCCGCGCACACGGATGAAAACGAACAATACGCACACCATACCGCTGCCCACGGCCGCGCTCAATATGATCAAATCGTTACCACTTACGTCCGGCGTAATTTGGGGCTCAAAGCTGTCAAATTGGGACCGCTACCAAAAGCAGTTGTTTAAGAAGTCTGGCACGTCAGGATGGCATCGCCACGACCTTCGCCGGACGGCGGCGACAATACTTGGGAAATTGAGTTATGAGCCGCACGTCATCGAGGCAGTGCTTGCGCATGTGAATATTTACTCGCGTCTTGCGGCGACATACAACCACCACCGCTACGAAAAAGAGCATCGTGCGGCGCTTGAAAGTCTGCAAGAGTATTATTCCAAACTACTCACCTAATTGTTACACTAAAGTTACTTGCGCAGGTAATTCGATGTGTTATTTATAGTCTCGGCGGTGTGGAGACACGATGACTATCGACGCTATAAATCAGTGGATGAATAAGCGCGGCGCGGAACTCCGCGACCGCGTTGGACTTATGACAGAATTAGAGTTTTCGTCTCTGGTCGAAGCAGAACATGCAACTGTGGTGTGGTGGCGCAATCATAAACGTGGTCCGAAATATGTGAAGTTGGGACAACATATCTTTTATCGCTGGGAAGATGTTCTTGAGTGGCTCACACAGAATACGCACGACCCCGCAAAGAGGGTTGCGCGTAAACGAGTTTCAAAAAATGAGGCAGAGGCTGCGTAGATCGGTTTTAGCTTCGGCGGGGCAACTAACGCCAGACGACGGAGCATGGGCTGACTATGTGTGTCTGACTGGGTCGTATGTCCTCATGAGTGACGGCACCGTGTGGCCGGTGGACAGTTGGAGAGATCGGCGCGGGCGCGCCGTCGCACCAGAAGACGCAGTCTTCGCCTGCGTGCAGTTTCCAGACGCTTTCGCGGCGTTTGAGATCGAGCACTGCCGACAACAGTTGCAATAGTTACCTCTGTAGGTATCTAACTTTGGAAGTGTAAAACATGGCTAAAACACCCACTAAAAAGTCCGCCAAAAAGCCCGCGCCGAAGTCGCAGGCGAAGCCTATTACGAAATCCGTAAAAGCTAAATCAGCGCCCGCCACTCCTGTTACGCCAACCGTAAACGACGAGGAACGCCGTTGGGCGTTTAACCCGACGCGCGCGCTGACGCCGGTCGAAATCACAGACTTGTTCCGCCTCCTGAACCTTACGGTCAAAGGTAAAAAAGCGTTCGACAAGCTCGACCCAGACGTCGCGCCGCTATTCGTAGAGGTGAAGTAATGATGGATATTGTAGAGCGTCTCCAGCAACCGTTCGGGTATTTCAGTCGCGCACTTCGGTGCGCGGCGGCGGAGGAAATTCAGTCTCTCCGCGCCGAGAATGAAGCCCTACTCCAGAAGCTGGATGTGTGTGAGTTAATGCGGGACGACCAACGCGCGAAGTTAAATATCGCACGTAACAACGCACTCGTTACTTTGGGGCTGATTGATGAAAAACCTGTTCAGTGGAGCGACATGCTCCCAGAAGGCGAAGAAGACTTCGTTCAAGCTAGTTAATTACGGCGGTTGCTTGGGGTGGTGCTTGGTGGTGGCTAGATGACGCTGTTCATGCACATCTTCCTGATGGTGATGGGGCTGGTCGTAACGGTCGCCTCCGTCATCTCCATCGCCGCCGGCGGGGTCATGATCGTCATGATCCTTGCCTCCTCCAGTCACCATTTCCTCGCGGCGATAGCCGCGCTCCTGTGGATCGTCGTCATGTGTGTCGCGATCCTGTGGATGATAGCCCTCTACGACGATCATGGC
>JACCDP011024676.1_pt1 | contig 15455 bp, 13 predicted proteins | sample 7445841 | NCBI WGS metagenome assembly JACCDP01 (sample SAMN15323441, study PRJNA562643) | freshwater metagenome | isolation source: river surface water | place: USA:Blue River Watershed | collected 2017-08-17 | reverse complement strand
GCTGATATGAAAGTTATTGTTGTGGATATGGATATTAAAGATGCTATCCCAATGTGTAACAAATTTGCTGAGAATCAAGGTATTGCTGCAAAGAAAGCGGATGCTAATGATGGTGCAAAGGAAGAACATCCTAAACCAAAAGAAGCTGATAAAACTCCAAATAGTAGAGTTTATAATGTAGGTGGTAACTATTATTCAGATACTCCTAACGGACCGGCTCAATATATTAAAACCGAAAGTGTAGTTGAAAAAATATTCATTGATGAAGATGAAAGATTTTTTAATTTGATATTTGAAGCAGTTGTAACAAAAACTGATGGTAATGGTAATCCTATCAAATTGACGGTGATTGACCCTAAAGACCAACCGGAAGCAACTGATAATGCGGAAACAATTGAAGACCCTAAAAATTTAGAAGATTTATTATCGGCAATAGGGGATAACTCAAATACAATAAAAGCTAAAGAAGCGGTTAAAAATGGTGCTAAAGCTATAACTGACCAATTAGATAAGTTGGCAAATGACACTAAAAATACAAATTCGGAATCCCATAAAAAAGTTAAAGAATTAATGGGTAAAATATTTGCAGGAGAAAAAGTATCAGAAGATGATACGGCTTTATTAAATCAGTATATTAGAATAGCAGAACCAACTGAAAAGAATCCTGATACTGCGAAGTATTATATTGCAAAAGAACCAGGAAATTTTAAAGGAACTAAGAGAGTTAAGGTTGAAGTTGGCGGAAAGGGTGCTGGTACTCCAACATATGCAGCGTTTAGAAACTTTACCGAAAAGGCTGGATTATCTAGAATGTCTGCTTCTACATTTGGTACAAAATTAACCACTGCAAATCAAACATTTGTGGATGAAAATGGTAAAACTAAATTAATCAAAGGAGAAAATGATGCACCATTAGCATCGATTGAAAAAGATGATAGTGGTAAAATAATTAGTGTTAATATAGGAGAAACTCAAATCAAAAGATTAGATTCAAACGAACCTAATATTACTGATGAGGAAAAAAAGATGAGAGAAAGAAACAATCGTAATATGGATGAATATTCTAAAGCGATTGAAAAGGGTGATTTACAATTCATAGATATGGATAATGGGGTTACTCCTAACACTCCTGAAAATAGAGTTATTGTTATCAAAGGTGCAATAAGTGGTATGGCCGATAGATTAAGAACATTGGCTAAAAAAGGAAGTGTATCCGATAATAGAATTTATGATATAATTGATCAGATGGATACTTTTGCTGAAAGAGACCCAAATGATAATCCTAAACAATGGTTTGTTGATTTTAAAGCATTAATGTCTTCGGTAGCTAATGATGAAGGAGAACCTTCATTAAAAGAATGTTGGGCAAACTATGCTGAAGTATATTCTGCAATTGTATTGATGCATGATGAAGGTAACGGAACTCAAAATGGTGCATGTGCATTATTACCAGAAAGTACTACCTTAGAAACAGTTGATGTAATTACTATTAATACAAATGGGGCGGGTGAAAGAAGAATTGTAACATTGGATGGTAAGAGTGTTAAAAAAGGTGTAGGTGGAGCAAGTGCTTTGACATCAAAAACTATGAAATCTACATACAAAGATGATCCAGATGGTACTAAAAAAGAAGCTATAATTAAAATGTCTGAATCACATGGTGATATATATCGTATGAAATTGGATGATGATATGAATTCTCATATAGATTTTCAAAACGAGTATAGAACTGGATTAATAGATAAAGCTAAAGAATTAGGAGTTACCGATGAATTTATATCAAATGTTCAAAATAACTTAAAAGAACCTAATGGTGCATGGAAATCAGTAAGTGCTGCTCTTAAACAAATTGAAATTCAAAGAGAAAAGAAAGGTAAAAGTATCGATAGTGAAACTATGGATAAAATAAGACTAAGATTGGAAAGTTATTATATGTATTCTCAAATTTCTCATGAGGTATATAATACTAATGTAGATGTGCAAGATTTTAGTAATGATAGTATTCTTTCTCAGGCTGATGATAGAGGTGGTTCTCAATTGGTTAAGGATAAAGATATTAAAATAGATTCATCAAATGGTGTTACTATATTAGCATATATCCGACCTGAGTTTAATATAGGTTCATGGGGTGATGAAGGAAGAAGTGGAAATGCTGGAGCAGGAAGATTCCATAATGCACCTAAAAGATAGTTAAAATAAGTTTGGTAATCTGAGCATTTTTTCGTATATTTGTTAAAACAAAAACATATATGAAAGAAGAAACAGCCGTAGAATATTGTGAAAGAGTTTATCCTGAAATGACGGATGAATTCAAAAATATATTGGATGAGATGTATGTTACCTTTTGTAAAAAACAAAGGAACTACGGCCCATCCAATATTTCTGTTGGAACATCTTTGCAAACAAAAGAAGATGTTAAATTATCTTTAACTGGATTATGGTTCAGAATTAATGATAAGGTTCAAAGATTAAAACAATTAGTAGTATTGGGAGAGCCCGATGAAGTAGGAGAATCTATTCAGGATACCTATGAAGATTTATCAGTTTATGGTGTAATTGCTCAACTTGTGAGTAGAGGTAAATGGGCTAAATAACGATTTTCGTTTTTATATATTTGTATATATTTATAGGCAAACTCCAACACTTCTACTATGAAACACTTTCTATCCAAACTTCTTAACTTTTTCTTTCCTTCTCCTAAAGGAGAATTTCCTGCAACCCCAAAAGGATTTAGAGAGGCTCAAAAATGGGCTCAATCTCAACCACATTCGGTTTCTGAAAATCTTACACTTTGGGAAGAATTATATGAAAACCATATGGATGGATATTGGACATTGGCTAAAATCAATGAACAAAAGAGAATTGCTGATAACTACAAAGAGGTAAAAACTCATAGAAAATCAGTTAAAAAAATCCTTCAAAAAAAGGATTAAAAAATTTGGAACTTAGAGATATAATTCGTATATTTGTATCTCTAAGTTTTTGAATTATGAGTATTTATATTCATAAGTAATAAACTTAAATTTTAAACTTTAAATTTTTATAAATTATGGCGACAAACATTGACGCAATCAGAGCCCGTCTAAACAAATTACAGGGCACACAAAAAACGGCTGACTCTCTATGGAAGCCGACAGTTGGAAAACACCAACTTCGTTTAGTACCTTACAAATTCAACAAAGAGATTCCTTTTATTGAATTGTATTTCCACTACAACATCAACAACAAATCGTATTTATCTCCAGCTTCTTTCGGAAGACCTGACCCAATTGTTGAGTTTGCAGACAAACTTAAAAGAATGGGTGGTAAGGAAGATTACCGCGAAGCTAAGAAAATGGAGCCAAAATTGAGAACTTTTGTTCCGGTTCTTGTAAGAGGATTAGAGCATGAAGGAGTTAAGTTTTGGGGATTCGGTAAGACAGTGTATCAAGAATTATTAGGATACTTTGCTGACCCTGATTATGGTGATTTATCACACCCATTAAATGGTAGAGATATTGTTGTTGATTACACTGCACCAGAAGGTGGAGCATCTTATCCAACAACTACAATCAGAGTTAAACCTAACTCAACTAAGTTGCATGATGATGATTCTAAAATTAGAGAATTATTAGAAAACCAAAAAGATATCACATCTATTTACTCAGAATTATCATATGATGAGTTAAAGAAAATCTTAGAGAATTGGTTAGCTGGTAATACAACTGATGACACTGAAGCATCTGCAACACAGGAAACATTAGTTGCTAAAACTGAAAAATCAGTATCAGATTCATTTGATTTTGATACTAAACCACATCAGTTGGATGACGAAATTCCTACATCACCTGCACCGGTAACTGAGTTGCCTTGGGATGATGAAAAACCTGCGGTAACTAAGACACAAGCAGTAGCGGATGCATTTGAAGATTTATTCAAATAATACAAATTAATTTATGGCAAAAAACGATTTAGCAGATATCCTGGTCGATAGTCTGAACAAGAAACAAAAAGACCAGAAAATCGCCTTCTATTTAGATGATGATTCCGAAGGAGCTCCTACCAATGTAAATGGTTGGATTTCTACCGGAGCAGCGATGTTGGATGTGGCTATATCTAACCGACCATATGGTGGTATTCCAGTAGGAAGAATTACCGAACTAACAGGTTTAGAGCAGAGTGGTAAATCATTACTATCTGCTCACCTATTAGCTGAAACTCAAAAGCAAGGTGGTATCGCAGTATTGATTGATACTGAAACTGCGGTGAGTAGAGAATTCTTCGATGCTATTGGAGTAGATGTATCTAAATTATTGTATGTAAGTGTTGATACAGTTGAGGATATTTTCGAAACAATCGAAACAATCATTGAGAAGGTTAGAGAAAAGGATGCACAAAAATTGGTAACAATCGTCGTGGATTCAGTAGCAGCGGCTTCTACTAAGAAAGAGATGGAAGCTGATTATGATAAGGATGGTTATGCAACTGATAAGGCAATCATCATTTCAAAAGCGATGAGAAAGATTACCAATACAATTGGTAGGCAGAAAATCGCAGTTATCTTTACAAACCAACTAAGACAAAAGTTAGGTGTAATGTTCGGTGACCCTTGGACAACGAGTGGTGGTAAGGCTTTGGCTTTCCATGCTTCGGTTCGTTTAAGATTAAAGAATGTTGGACAAATCAAAATGAAGGTTGGTGGAAATGATAAGGTAGTAGGAATCTCAGTAAGAGCACAAGTGGTTAAGAACCGATTAGGGCCACCACTTCGTTCAGCGGATTTTGAAATATTCTTTGATAGAGGCATTGACAACTATGGTTCATGGCTGACAGTAATGAAAGAATCTAAATTAGTAAAACAAGGTGGTGCATGGTATGAATATACTGATACCGACACCGGCGAAGTTATCAAATTCCAATCTAAAGATTTCATTAAGATGATGGAAGATAGAGAAGAGTTAAGAGAGCAGATTTATAAAAAGATTTGTGAAACTACTATTCTTCAATATAAGAAAGATACTTATGATATTGATAATATGGAAGTTGATACGGCTATACCAAATGAAGTGGAGTAATGAATAAACTATGGATATTTGGTGATTCATATTCAACATATAATAGAGAGAGGGAAACTATTGATGCTTCCCTCTCCATTTATACAAAATTATCGAATCATCTAAATTTAATCGAAGATAATAAATCTATATCGGGATTATCTAATGTTGATATATACAATAATTTATTAAAATTTTTACCCGAATATACTAAAGGTGATTGTGTAATTTTTCAATTATCATTTTTAGATAGATTTTCATATATAGATGAATTAAAGAATAGACAATTGAATGCTCATGAAACTGAATTATATTCAATTGGAACTGAATTTTTTTTACATCCTCAATATTATCATAACTCAAAAAGTAAATTAACCGATTCACAGTTGGAATCATTTACCGATTTTTTAAAAAATTATAATTCAAACTTAATTGATACATACTTTAAATTTTTTATTCAATTAAAACATATTGTTAATTTTTTGGAAAAAAATGATGTAAAATTCAAATTAGTAGTTTTAGAAGATAGAAATATTGATTATAACGGAAATAGAACAAATTTATATAATTTATTAAAAGAAGTTAAATTGTATGAATATATCTTACCAATAGAGGATAGAATGAGTATCAGAGAATCTAGATTTTATATCGAACCCGATTCATATCCTTATCACCATTTCAATCTTTCTACAATTGAAAAATATGCGGAAGCATTAAAACAAAGTTTCAAATGAATCAAAAATACAAAAGTTTATTAAAAGAAATGGATAAAGAACATTCCATTGTTAGAACTAAAAATTCAAAAGTTCTATTTGTGGATGGTCTTAATACATTCTTTCGTTGTTGGAGTACAAACCCTACAATGAATGAAGATGGTGAGCATGTTGGTGGAGTTGTGGGATTTCTTAAATCATTAGGAATGGTTATACGACAAGAAAACCCCACAAGAGTAGTTGTTATATTTGATGGTAAAGGTGGTTCTCAAAAGAGAAGACAAACTTTCTCAAATTATAAAGCGGATAGAAAAGTAAAGTTCAGAGTAAATCGTCAATATGATGATATGATGACGGAAGAAGATGAGCAAGTTAGTTTAAGAAGACAAATTAGTTGGTTAGGTAATATTCTAAGTATTTTGCCAGTAACCACTATGGTGTATGATAATATTGAAGCAGATGATGTTATTGGTTATTTATCTAAACAGGTAATAACCGAAGAAGAGAATGCATTAATCCTTTCATCTGATAAAGATTTCTTACAATTGGTATCTGATAATATTCATGTTTGGAATCCTCTTAAAAAAGAAAGAATTACAAAAGAAAGATTGATTGAATTGTATGGAATTCATCCTGAAAACTTTATATGGTATAGAGTATTAGATGGAGATAAATCTGATAATATTGATGGTGTAAAGGGGTGTGGATTAAAAACTCTTCAAAAAAGATTACCTTTATTTGAAGGTGAAAAAAGAGTTACAATCGACCAACTGATGGAAGCTGCGGAAGTTGAGAAAGATAAATACAAAGTATTCCAAACCATATTAGATAGTAAAAAAATTATCGAAAGAAACTTTGATTTAATGCAATTAGATAATCCTGATATTAGTGGAACTACTAAATTAAAAATCATAGAAAGATTTAGAGAAGATGTAGAACCTTTGGATAAAATGAAATTCATTGGGTTTGGAATGAAATATAAGATATTACAGAATTGGACTGATGTTAATGATTGGTTAAGAAGTTCTTTTAGTAATCTTATTGTAAAATAATTTGGAAATTAGAAATTAATATTCTATATTTGAGGTATGAGTGAAGCGGTAGATAATTTATCAAAATACGGGCAGAGTTATCAAACAAAAGTTGTAGCAAACTTAGTTATTGATAGACCATTTTTAGAACAAGTTTCGGATATATTGGAAACAAAATACTTCGAATCTGATACTAATAAATGGATAGTTGATTTAACCAGAAAATATTTTCATAAATATAAAAATACTCCAACTACGGATTACTTCAAAACTGAAGTTCAAAAAATAGGTGATGTTACCCTACAACAAAATGTAGTACAACAATTAAAAGCAGTATATCAAAATACTGCTAATAGTGATAAAGAATGGGTTAAAAATGAATTTGTTACATTTTGTAAAAATCAAAACTTTAAAAATGTAATTTTAAATTCAGTTGAGTTACTTAAAACCGGTCAATTTGAAAAGATTGAAAAATTAGTTAAAGATGCGGTTAAGGTTGGGCAAACTGCTGATTTAGGTTTGGATTATAAGGAAGATATTGAAGTTCGTTTTGAAGAAGTTAATCGTAGAACAGTTAAAACGAATTGGGATGTTATCGATGAATTAACTGATGGTGGATTAGGGCCCGGTGAATTAGGAGTTATCGTTGCACCTTCCGGTGTTGGAAAGACATGGGTGTTATCACATATTGGAGCAGAAGCTGTTAGACAAGGAAAGAATGTATTGCACTATACATTAGAGCTTACTCAGAATTATGTTGGGCAAAGATATGATACTATCTTTACCGGAATTCCTTCTGCTGATTTAAAAGATAATAGGGATCAAATTAAAGAAAAGGTTGATAAATTAAAAGGTGGATTGATGATTAAATATTATCCACCAAAAGGTATAACTGCAAACACACTTGCAGCACATATTGATATGGTTAAATCTACTAAATTCCAACCTGATTTAATTATATTAGATTATGCGGATTTGTTGATGAGTGTTAATTCAAAGAACAATTCCGATTATCAAGAGCAAGGTGGTATCTACATTGATTTAAGAGCAATTAGTGGTGAGTATCAAATTCCTATTTGGACTGCATCACAAACAAATCGTTCTGCAATTGATAGTGAAGTTATTCAGGCAGATAAGATTGCAGATTCATATGCAAAGGTTATGAATGCCGATTTAATTATATCAGTTAGTAGAAAAGATACCGATAAATTAAATGATACTGCTCGTTTCCATATTATGAAGAATAGATTTGGACAAGATGGTATGACATTCCCTGCAAAGATGAATACTAATAAAGGTATTATTGATGTATTTGCTAGTAATTCACCAGGTGGTATTATTGCTAGTAAAGAATCAAAAAATGGAGAATTATTACAAAAACAATTACTTCATAAGAAGTATGTAGATAATATGGGTTAATATGACAGATAGTAATTTAGAATTAGTAGATGTAATTTGTGAAGGTATGGCAATATTAGATTATTTCAATGATGCTATAATTGGGTATAATATGAATACTAAACAAATTATATATGATTGGGAATTGATGGTAAAAATATTAATGAATCAACATTCATTAAGTGAAGAGCAAGCAATCGAATATATTAGTTTCAATGTTATACCATTAAAGATAACAAATGATGATGGGGTAGATATTACTCCAATTGTATTTTATAAATTTGATTTTGAAGAAAACGAAGAACAGGAATGATAAACTATGAAACTTTTTCTAAGTTTATAGAATGGGATGAGTTGGATTTGGAATATGATAAAGTAACTCGAAATATAAAAGGAGTAGAAGATGTTACATCTGCTTTAGATACTATTTTTAAATATCATAGAAGAGCAGGATTTCCACACTACCAATCTACAAATGATAGCAAAGTGAGTGATATGAAGGCACTCTCTGAATTTGATGAAAGTACTATATTCAGAGATGATTACATTGACCAAACTATGCATGCACTGGGATTGGCTTGGTCATATTTTCCTCATTGGGTTGAAGTTCAATGTGGTAATAGTAAAATGAAACCAATTGAATATTGGAATGATGATACTAAGTTAAAAGAAATAATTCGAAAGACATGGAATTGGCATCTTAAACATAGTGATGGTAGATTTACTTTAAATCGATTAAGGCAAAACTTTAAGATATATGGTGGTAATCAGACGGTTAGTAATTTTAGACCATCTGCTGCTAAGTATATCTATAACACTTATGGAGGAGATGTGGTATGGGATATGAGTTGTGGTTGGGGTGGTAGATTGATTGGGTTTTTGACAAGTAATTGTAAAACATATATAGGAACTGACCCTTCAGAAAAAACATATGAAGGATTGGTTAGGTTAAATAAAGAGTTAAACTTTTATGGAAAAAATGTCATACTCCATAAATTAGGTTCGGAAGATTTCATTCCTGAAAAAGAATCATTGGATTTATGTTTTACATCTCCACCATATTTTGATACCGAAAAATATAGTGATGAGGATACTCAATCCTATAAAAAATTTACAACTCCTCATACTTGGATAGAAGGGTTCTTAAAACAAACTATGGCAAATTGTCATATTGGATTGAAAAAAGAGGGTAAGTTATTATTGAATATAGCTAATACTCCTAAGCATAAAGATATAGAAAGTGAAACGATTAGAGTAGCTAATGAAGTGGGGTTTAAATTGGATAAAACTATAAAATTAGCTCTTTCTAGTATAGCTGGAAAGGGTATAAAGTATGAACCAATTTTCATTTTTAGCAAGAAAAACTAAAGAAAAAATTATGAAAAAAATTTCTAAAGAACCTAAAATTTTTTACAATATATATCCTATTTATTCTTACACTTTATAACATAAAATAAGTTTTAGCGATGAGTAAAATATTTACGGAAAGAATTCCATTTAAACCTTTTGAGTATCCAGAATACTATACTGAAGGTTGGTTGAAGCAAATGCAGGCATTTTGGTTACACACCGAAATCCCTATGCAAGGAGATGTTAAGGATTGGAATGAAAACTTAACAAAAGAAGAAAAACATTTAGTTGGAAATATTCTTTTGGGTTTTGCTCAAACAGAATGTGCAGTATCAGATTATTGGACTGGTATGGTTACTAAATGGTTTCCAAAACATGAAATCAAACAAATGGCAATGGCTTTTGGTTCTCAGGAAACTATTCACTCAATTGCTTACTCTTATTTAAATGAAACATTAGGGTTAGATGACTTTGAAGGATTCTTACATGATGAAGCAATGAAGGAGAGATTTGAGTTATTAACTGGTACAACTGCTGATTGGACACCAAAAGATTTGGATACTAATCCAAAAGCTAGAATTGAGGTTGCTCGTTCATTAGCTATCTTTTCGGCATTTGCGGAAGGTGTAGCATTATATTCATCATTCGCAGTTTTGTATTCTTTCCAAATGAGAAATCTATTAAAAGGAATCGGACAACAAATGAAGTGGAGTGTAAGAGATGAATCCCTACACTCAAAGATGGGTTGTCAATTATTCAGACATATGTGTAATGAGTTTCCTGAATTGTTAGAAGAAGCTAAAGAAGATATCTACAAAGCAGCTGAAATCATTAGAGATTTAGAACACAAATTCATTGATAAGATTTTTGAAATGGGTGATTTGGAGAATCTTAAAAAAGATGACCTAAAAGAATTCATTACAAAAAGAGTTAATGAAAAATTGGCTGAATTAGGATATAATCCAATTAAAGGTGGAGATGATTACTTTGAATTCAATGAAAAGAAAGCATCCGAATTAGATTGGTTCTATCATCTTACCGGAGGTGTTACTCACACCGACTTCTTTGCAATGAGACCTACTGATTATAGTAAGGCTGGAGAAGGGGAAAATTGGGATGATATTTTTTAAAAAACAAAGAATTTATTAAATTTATGAAGAATTACGGAGAAGAACTCGGTTGGGAAATCGGTGTTGATTTCCCCGATTGGGGAAATAATGAGATATATGTGAAAACTATATCTAAAACTTATTTGCAGGCAGGTGAAAAACCAAAAGATGCGTATTGGAGAGTATCTACTGCGGTTGCTAAAAGATTGGGGAAACCACAATTAGCAACAAAATTCTTTGATTATATTTGGAAAGGTTGGTTATGTTTAGCAACACCGGTATTATCAAACACAGGAACTGATAGAGGATTACCAATTTCATGCTTCGGTATCGATGTTGGTGATAGTATCTATGAGATTGGTTCAAAGAACTTAGAGTTAATGTTATTGGCAAAGCACGGAGGTGGTGTTGGTATTGGAATCAATATGATACGACCTGCGGGTTCTAAAATCACCGGCAATGGAACATCCGATGGTATTGTACCATTTGCTAAAATCTACGATTCTACGATACTTGCAACGAATCAAGGAAGTGTTAGAAGAGGTGCGGCATCGGTGAATATTAAAATCGAACATAAAGATTTTGAAGATTTCTTAGAAATTAGAGAACCAAAAGGTGATGTGAATCGCCAATCACTTAACTTACACCAGTGTGTTGTTGTTAGTGATAAATTTATGAAAAGATTAGAAGAAGGTGATCCAGAAGCTCGTAGAAAATGGGGTAAGTTACTTCAGAAAAGAAAGGCAACCGGAGAACCATATGTTATGTTTAAGGGTAATGTGAATAAACAAAATCCTGAAATGTATAAGAAGAACGGATTGAAAGTACATATGACTAATATTTGTTCTGAAATCGTTTTACATACTGATGAACAACATTCATTCGTTTGTTGTTTGAGTTCTTTGAACTTAGCAAAATACGATGAGTGGAAAGATACTGATCTAGTTTATACATCTACTATTTTCTTAGATGGTGTGTTAGAAGAATTCTTACAAAGAGCTAAGAATATGAAAGGATTTGAGAATTCAGTTCGTTCGGCAGAAAGAGGTAGAGCATTGGGATTGGGTGTATTGGGATGGCACACTTACTTACAACAAAAGGGATTACCATTTGAAGGATTACAAGCTCAATTTGAAACTCGTAAGATTTTCTCTCAAATGAAGATTGAATCTGAAAGAGCAAGTAGAGATTTGGCAGCAGAATATGGAGAACCATTATGGTGTAGAGAAAGTGGATTCAGAAACACACACCTAAGAGCGGTAGCACCAACAGTTTCTAATTCTAAATTGAGTGGTAATGTTAGTAGTGGTATTGAACCTTGGGCAGCCAATGTATTTACCGAACAAACATCGAAAGGAACATTCATTAGAAAAAACCCTGAATTAGAAAGAGTACTTCGTAAAATTGGTAAGAATAGCAAAGAAGTATGGGATAAGATTTTAGCAGATGGTGGTTCGGTACAAGATTTGGACTTTTTGGATGATTGGTGTTTTTCAGATGGTAAATTAGTTGAATGTAAAGAGGTATCTATTGATGAAAGAGCACATAGATGTAGTTCAGTTAAGGATGTATTTAAAACATTCAAAGAAATCAATCAATTAGATTTAGTAAGACAAGCAGGTGTAAGACAACAATATATCGACCAGGCAGTTTCTTTGAATTTGGCATTTCCATCAACGGCAGAGCCAAAGTGGATTAACCAAATCCATATGGAAGCATGGAAGCAAGGAGTTAAAACTTTGTACTATATGAGAACTGAATCGGTATTAAGAGGTGATATAGCAGCGAGAGCAATGGATGAGACATGTGTAAGTTGCGAAGGTTAAACAATTAAAAAACAAAAAAATGGTAACAGTTAAGAAATTTTCAGCAAGTTGGTGTGGCCCTTGTAAGGCATTGGCACCCGTTATGAACGAAATAAAAGGTAATTTTTCAAATGTAAGTTTTCATGATATTGATATAGATGAAAACTTTGAAATGGCATCTCAATACGGAGTTCGTTCAGTACCCACAGTTATAATTGAAAATAATGGTGTAGAAGTTAGTAGATTCGTAGGTGTTCAATCTAAACTTGCCTATACAAATGCCATAAACGAAAATCTTTAAAATTAAGTTGGAAATATCGGATATTTTTCGTATCTTTGTTTCAACAAATTAATAGAGATTATGCAGTTTTGGGAAGGTTCAGATTCTAATAAGTCGAGGAAAGTTTTAATTATACCGAATATTACGAATCTAAAAAACTTAGAAAAAGATTCATTTATAGATGTAATATACAATCATATAATCTCCCTTAATAAGGAGGGAGATTATTTTTTTCATCTTATATTACCTAAGCCAGTTGGTAAGTTAAATTTACCAAATGTAAAACAACATTTAGTTGATATCTCCGGAAACATTCTTGCAATGAGAGTTTTATTTCCAAAAGAGATAATCAAACTTTTAAAAGAATTAGATTATGATGTTGTTTATTCACATATGCCTGATTGGTTTCAGGTTGCACGATTTACACAAAAAGATATAGTTGGGTACTCTCATTGGTTTGAAATGAGAAGTTGTAATGCTGAAGATAGATTAGCTAATTTCAGAAACTTAGTTGTATCTTTATATCAGGTAACCCGAATGAAGTGTTGTTATCTAAATACACAAGAGCAAAAAGATAAAATATTAGAAGAGGCTAAGGAATGGTATAATGATGAAGTAATCAAAATATTAGATGAAAAATTAGTTGTATGGAATTTGGGAGTTCCTACAAATAGAATTTTAGAAAAGGCATCTGATGAAAAGGAAAATATAATAGTTTTCAATCATAGATGTATAACAAATAAAAATTATCCCACTTTCATTAAATTGATGAAAGAATATAGAGAACAAAGGCAGGATTTTGTACTTTGGCTTCCTCAATTAGATGATACTCCGGAAGAAAGTTGGATGGATAATACCAAAGTTCATAAAGAAGAGTATTATAAAAAATTACAAAAATGTAAAGTAGGAGTTCAGATGAAGCAAACTCATTATGGATGGAGTGTTGCCGCAACTGATTGTATGATGAATGGAACACCGATGATATTTCAAGAATCTGAGTGTTATAAAGAAATAGACCCTACTGCACAATTCTTTAAATTCAAAAAAGATTTATTTGTGATGTTGGATAAAATGTTAGATGATGAAACTTATCGTAAAGAATACGAAGTAAATGCTTTACAAAGAAGTATAGAGTTATCTAATAACGATGATAAAATGATTAAAGAACTACATAAACAACTTAGCTAGTGTATCAAAACATATATTTTCAAAGAAACAATAATACCATTCATATTTGGGATGATGTAAAGGGATACTTTACTATGCCTTATCAACGATATGCTTTCAAACCTGCTGCTAACGGAGAGTGGGAAAGTATTTATGGAGATAGATTAACAAAGATTTATAAATTCACAAAAGAAGATGAAGGTTTATTTGAAACTGATGTTCCAGAAGTAACCCGAACATTAGTTGATTTATACACCAATTCAGATATTCCTTCAAAGGGTCATAAGATATTAACATTTGACATTGAGGTAGAGATGGAAACAGGTCTACCCGATACTGAAAAGGCACAAAACGAAATCACATCTATTGCAATGCATGATTCAGTAGAAGATTTTTATTATGTGTTTATCTTAGATAAGGAAAGAAAATTAAAATCACAAAAAAACGAAAATTCAATTGTAGTTCCTTTTGATAGTGAAGCAGAATTATTACAACGCTTTTTAACTACATATGAAACAATTGCACCAACGATTTTAACAGGTTGGAACATTGACTTCTTTGATATCCCATATCTTTACAATCGTATGAAAAATGTGGTTGGTGAAAGAAATGCAAAAAGATTATCACCTATTAAAGAAATGTTCTTTTCACCATATCGTAAGAGATGGTTTATAGGAGGAGTATCAGCATTAGATTATCTTACACTATATCAAAAATACAATTATAAAGAATTGGATAACTACCGATTGGATACAGTTGCTAGAATTGAATTAGGTAGAGGTAAAGTTGAATATACCGGTAACTTAGATGAGTTATTCAAAAATGATATTGAAAGATTTATTGAGTATAACTTAGAAGACGTTCGATTGATTGTAGATATGGATAAGAAACTACAATTCATTGAATTGGTTAGAGGTATTTGTCATGCCGGTCATATTGCTTATGATGATTTTATCTTTGCAGGTAGAATTATGGAAGGGGCACTTTTATGTTTTCTTAGACAAAGAGGATTGGTGGCATCTAATAAGATGAAGAAAGAAGACTCGGATGCTAAGATTGAGGCAATGAGAGAAAGTGGTGGTATTGATGAGGGTGCAAAGGATGAGAAGTTTATTGGTGCGTATGTAAAAGACCCAATTGTTGGTAAGCATGATTGGATTTATGACTTAGATTTAACATCTCTATATCCATCGATTATTATGAGTTTAAACATCTCACCAGAGACCAAAATGACTAAGGTGGAGGATTGGGATATCGAGAGATATATTAAGGGCTTAGATGAGAATTATACGATTATGGGTAAGACTGTTTCGAGAGAACGATTTGACCAATTTATGAAAGATAATGATTATTCTATTTCATCAAATGGTGTAATATTCAGAAGAGACAAAAAAGGTTGTATTCCTGCTATCTTAGAAGAATGGTTTCAAAAAAGGGTTGAGTATCGTAAGTTAGAAAAAAAGTACGGAGAGGAAGGTGATAAAGAACAATATGCATTCTATGCTAAAAGACAATTGGTACAAAAAATCTTACTTAACTCATTATATGGAGTATTAGGATTACCATCGT
>JACCDP010773289.1_pt1 | contig 15456 bp, 24 predicted proteins | sample 7445841 | NCBI WGS metagenome assembly JACCDP01 (sample SAMN15323441, study PRJNA562643) | freshwater metagenome | isolation source: river surface water | place: USA:Blue River Watershed | collected 2017-08-17 | reverse complement strand
TCATCTTCGTAGCGTCCAACGGCAGGTTGTAGTTGCTGAGAGCAGTCTTAGCACCCATAACCACGATCTCAGTCGGGAAGTTATCCATCATATAGCGGAAGAAGCAGTCCGCCATATCATCCCAACCTTTGGTCTTCTTCTCTGCCTGATCCTTGAGCTCGTAGCAGAGGCTAACAGTCAAAGAATACATCGCAGAGATCTCCTTGACCTGCAGGTCCTTGACCTTACCGCTAAGGATGTCTTCAGCCTTGGGCAGTTTACCTGCGATCTTACGGTGAGCCATAAACTTCACAGCCAAACCGTCGCCGATAGCACCCGACACGAGATCGGTGAGCGTATCAGTGTCAGTGTCGTCATCTTGCAGAAGATCGCTGACGAAAGTCCAAGAACGCGGAGTTGCGAACGACTTGCTAGAACCCTTAGGGTCGAAGTCATACAGGTCCTGCTTGGCGTGGCTGAGATAACCTACGACCTCAGGGTGGATCTTGTTCAGCGTAGCCCACTCTTGGTAGTCATCAAAGTCCACTTTGGCTTCCAAGTGCAGGAAGCGGTTAGCCAGCGGAGCAGGCATACGATAGGTAACGCCCTTGTCACCGTCACGGTTACCAGCGGCAACGATGTCTACGCCTGCGGGCAGACGATACTGACCTACACGGCGGTTCAAGACCAACTGATAGGCCGCCGCTTGCACAGCCGGAGGAGCGGAGTTAAGTTCATCTAGGAAGATGATAGCCTTTGAGTCCGGGTCGCTGGGCAGTTCTGCGGGAGGAGCCCAGACCATAGTATTGGAGTTGGAATCAAAGTAAGGGATACCTTTGATGTCGGTAGGTTCCCACAGAGGCAGACGGATGTCAATGACCTCACGACCAGTGTCGTCACCGATCTGCTTGACGATATCGGATTTACCGATACCTGGAGGGCCCCACAGAAACACAGGGCGGCGCTTTTGGATCGCCTTGTTGATTGCTCGCTTGGCACGCTTCGGGCCAACCTGACGAACGGAAATATCTTGTGCTTTTGCCATTTAAGACCTCGCTAAAAAGTTAAAACAAACTACTCTCTCAGTGTCATTAGTATAACACCGCCCTACTCTGCTGTCAACCGAGGACTTTCACAAAGTTGAGCTGTGTTGTTTTTTCGCCACTGCGCACCCTCTTGATCTTGCCCTTGATACGAACAGTTGCATCCTTAGCAAGATCGCGACTGAACCAGAAGTCAACGAAGCTCTCGCCCATACGACCTTGGATTCGGAACTTGTTGTAGTTCTGGTTGAATCGGCAGCTGGTCACAGTGATATCACCCGTGACGATCTGACCTTCTTCGCCTACCAGTTGCTCGCTGGCATAGATCTCACGACGTAGTTCGTTACGCTGTTGATCACGTTGGGCTACATCAGGCAAGCAGCTGATCACAGCAAAGTCGTAGAGATCGCGACCCGTGAACTCGTCTTTGGTAGCGATACGCAGTGCGGTCTGCTGGAACTCATTGAGCTTGCCAGCGATGGCCAATAGGGTGTAGCTCTTGAAGTGATCTCGGGCGCGGATCCCGGCTTCCTGATCTGCAGCAGTGACCAGGGAGAAGTCGCCGGTACGGAGCCAATTCTTGACCAGGATCTTGTTGGCAGTCTTGGTTTGGACCGGAGGTTCTACATTGTAGTTCCACTCGTCCATCTTGCAGTAGCCACCATTGATACGCTGCGCGGCAGCAGCACAGGCCCAAACTTGATCAGCAGTGAATTGCATTCTTCGCTCCGTTTCGTTACTGTCCCTACAGTATATAGCCGAGCAGCCAATCTGTCAACCGATTTTGGAGAGTGCCGGCCAAAGAAAAAGGGTGTTGTATTTCTACAACACCCTCCAAAGTACCGCCCCGGGAGCGAATCGGCTTGGTCTTTGTAACCAGTCTTTAGATAGTCTCTAAAGTCAAACCTGCGGCCTTGGCCTTGTAGCCAAGAGCAACGATCTCGCGGCTGGGCTGACCCATCACGTACTCAGTGACAGTCACGCCATTGCCAGCGGTACGGCTGTTGCTGTAGACAGCATAACCACTGTGGCGGATGCGGCTGACCTCTGCGGAGAGATTCTTGATGCCCATCTTCTTGGCCTGAGCAGCAGTAAGAGCAGCACCATTGTACAGTGCATTGAAGACCTTGAAAGTCTTGGATTCTGGATTAAAACGCTTCATTTGTGTTTCCTCTAAAGTTAGTTTATAGCTGATTAATTTTTCTTCAGCGTCCTTATACTATACATTCTACTAATGGATAGATCAAGGACTAATCTTACCATTTCAATCTTTCTTAATCCGAACCGTAGGATTAAGTGCTACACCCAAAATCAGTGTAGCGAACCAGGTACCCATCGTGTAGGGTATAGCCAGTGCAGGGAACAGAGTATTCAAACTCCAGATCACCAGCAGTGGCCCTGCGGCAATAAGTGCTGTGATCAACACAGCATACACGATCAGTTTAATGAGATCACCCATTTTGTTCCTCCAATTCATCCAATTCCTGCTGACGCTTGAGGTCTGCGATCTCGAGGTCGATAGCCTTTTCTTTCTTCTTGCCAGCCAGTGCAGTGCCTCTCTTGTAGACTCGCCAGTAGTGATCGCCGCAGTAGCTCTTGCCCGCGATCACAGGAGCACAGCAGTATTGGATAGGACCCTTGCGGGGGTCCTGATCCGGACCAATCCACTGGCACTCACGGATTGGAATATCTACCATTAATAGGCCCCCTTCATAACAGTGACCTTGGCCATGTTCTGCCAGTTAGTAGGGAAGCTCTTACGCAGATCCGCTACTTTCAAAACAGTACGCAAGCTCAGCTCACGCATATTTGCACGATTGTCTTTGATGAAAGTGACTACTTCATCTTTGGCGATGTCTTCGAGCTCGTAACTATCCAACATACCGTCCTTGACGATCTGCTCAATACGCAAGACCTTTTCACGATCTGTGTCCATACGCAGATCAATGTAGTGACAGCGCGACTCAAGAGCAGCCAAGTGTTCTTGCAGTTTCTTACTACGCACGTTCTCAAACTTCAAGTTAGTGATAAAGATAGCACCACCCTTGAACTCGAACTTGTCCGGGATGCCTTCGCTTCGCAGGATACGGCTGTCAGTGTTCCACGAAATGGTACGCTTCTTGCTCGAATCCAAAGCCGCTTTCAAAATGTTCAGCGACACGTCGTCCAAAAGGATCGAATCGCAGTCGTCGAACACGATGATGTTCTTGGCATCACTGTATTTGTAGAGCTTTGAGTACAAGCCAATGGCACTCATAGCACCTTTGACGATCTCGTACTTGGGCTTGCGCTGACCCATAACGTCAAACAGGTCGTCTTTGCTTAGTACTTCTTCAACACCAAACGATTTGCCAACACCAGGAGGGCCAGTGACGATCATTGCGCGAACGTCGCCAGCTTTAACAGCCTTGGTCATATCTTTGAGGATCTCGAAGCGCAGACGAGTACGCTCGATGATCTGCTCGTCAGTTTCGTGTGCTACAGCCGCGTCCGAAACTTTGATCTGGGTGAAGTCCGTGACTTCGGCACCCTTAGCAGATTTGCTCTTGAGAGCAGTTAGCATTGCGACTCCTTGTGGAATGGGTTTGGCACTGCCTGCAACATTGTAGGCACCTTGTTCACAACGGACCCGGATTGAACGATCTGGGAAGCCGGGCTGACTGCCGCCCTCTACGGTGACATAGCCTGTGCCGTCTTTGGCTACTTTGTAGTCTTCGACAAGCTTGAAAGTGAGGCCGCCTACATTAGTGGGTTGACCCTTGATGTTGTAGTAACCTTCAGTAAAAGTAATATACACAGTTCGCTCCTGTTGTTTATTGAACATACCTCTATTGTATTACCAAACAGGGCTGTTGTCAACCCCGTTCAGTAATAACCCTACAACCTCTAGGGTTAAGCTTCTGCTGCTTCCTTCTCAGCGGCATTCTGGGCCAGTGCATCTTTGAGGGGCACTAGTCCATTCTTGATCAGGCCGGGCACAGCATAGACGGCACCCGCGTACCAAACTCCGTCCCGCATCACATAATAGTATTCGCCGCCGCAGCCCTCGACCTGCTCAAGGAACTGTTCGAAGCTATGGGCGACTTCCCAAGGTGTGCTGTCGAGGAACTCTTTGACATCTTCCTCGTCGCTGCTGTGAACTTCGTAGAAGTTCACTTCTTCAAGGGTCTCTTGGACACCCGAATTGTCACCACGTGCGATCAGCGCATTAGCTCGAGCCGAATCGTAGCAGCGGTCTAGGATCTCGCCTGTGTAGTCTAGATAGCCGTCGTAGTGACAGTAGACACTCTTGCAGACATCGCCGTGCATGACAGCTACTCGTGAACGTGTACCCATTTCGCGCTCCTTTGTTGTTAACTTAGCCTAGAGTATAACACGGGCCGAAGCCCGTGTCAACCACTATTTTAAATACCCTGGAACTCTGTAAGGGCTTTCTGTGCATCTGCGTCCAGCATACAGGCGTCCATTGCTTTCTGCTTCTCAGCGCCTACAGTCTTGCGATATGCTTCCAACTCTGCGACCTTTGCTTCCATAGCAGGCCACACTACATCCTGCGGGTTGAGGTAAGGGCCAGTGTAGTCCACTTTGTCCTCTTTAAGTGTGATCTCACCTGCTTTGATCGCTTCAAACACCTGCCCCCACGTGGGTTGCTGGGGACGACCGCTAGGACCAAACAGTTCTACGGCTTTTGCTTGGATCTTTTCCTGTGCGATTTCGTTGAGACGACGCACAAAGTAATCACGCTGTTCTGCTTGCATAGTTTCGCTCCTGTTGTTAAGTAAGTGTATATTGTATGCTCAAACTGTCTCTGCGTCAACCACACGCTGCAAAGACCCTATGAGTCTGCGGGCTTCTTGTTTGGCCTCTAGCAGCGCCTGATAGATCAAGTCCTCAGCCATGCCGTCTTTAAGTACTTCCCGGGCATCCTCGTACAAGAACCCACCTACGATGTGTGAACCCAGCTCGTGCCCATCCAGCAGCACACGGGCACGAAGCATGAACCAATCCAGATCATAGTTGTCGATCTTACGGCAGATCTCATCAATGTCAGTGATCGTGTCATCGAACAGATCACGTGGGCTGATGTCTTCCCACGATTTGTCCACGATGATCTCGAACCCCTCTCGCTGCGTCTGCAGCAGTGTATCCCAGTACCGCATAGTTCGCTCCTTAACGTTAACAATGACTCTATTGTATGTCCAAACCGCAGCAGTGTCAACCTCACATGCTCCAGTAGCTTTCTGAGCTGGGCGAGCAGTAACGAGGCGTATCGTAACGCTCCTGGAACTCTGCTCCACCCATCAGGTTCTTGCGCACTACGTAGGTCTCGTGGATCTCGAAGCGGTAGCCCTTGGCTGCAGGGTACTTCTCAGCGTAAACAGCTTCGATGGCTGCACGGTCCGCAGTCGTGTGATCCACTTTACGATCCAACCGTTCCCCGGATTTGACTCTACGATCCCGCTTATAGACTTCGACTGTATACATCAGGCACCTCTCTTGTCTGTGTTGTAGAATGGGTTAACTTCACGGATCAATTCACGCTCGCGGGCATGAGCCGCTGCCTTGCCACGGACGATCTCTAAGACACGTACATCGACGTCGTCCTTAGAAGCATATGTACGGAGCAGTTCGCACAGAGCCCAGTTTTTGGTCTCGGTCTTGGCACGATAGAAGTGCTTGGCTATGCGACTGCGCACAGACTTCAGTACAGTGCTTTCAGTCTTAGCTGTTACACCGATGTAGGTGCCCTGGGGACCCTGTATTTGGTAGATGATGTGATTACGATCTGATCTCTTTGCTCGCACTGTTCGCTCCTTCACTATGCATATAGTATAGCATCGCAGAGCCAAACTGTCAACCAAAAAGAAAGACCCTACAGGGTCTAGGGTTATTTGATGTGGTCCTCTATGAGCTGCGCAAGTGCAGCGACAGCGTCTTGTGCGACATCGTCGTCGAGATCCGTGTGCTGCTGTAGCTGTGCTAGCGCACTGTAAAAACGTTGCTGTAGTTCCGTCATAGAGCTCCTTAGTTACTAAGCTTGTATTATAGCGCAGGGAGCCCAAACTGTCAACCAAAATGCACTGTGACCCCTCTGCTGCTGCTCGCGACTGATCTGTGGTGCCCGGAGCCGGAATCGAACCGGCACGCTGTTTCCAGCGAGAGATTTTAAGTCTCTTGTGTCTACCTATTTCACCATCCGGGCAGTGCTGTTGCTGCTGTTGTGGCCACGCCTAAGGGATTCGAACCCCTGACCCACAGCTTAGAAGGCTGTTGTTCTATCCTCTGAACTACGGGCAGTTGTTTGGTGGGCCCCCCGAGAGTCGAACTCGGCACCAACGGATTATGAGTCCGCTGCTCTAACCAACATGAGCTAGAGGCCCGTGATCTATATATCGCTGGTATCTCCCTGTGTGTCAATACTGTGTTTGAGTACCATTCGATGCAGGGGATCCATCTGTTCCTGGAACACATGCGGTGCCGCACGAGCTGCCTGCTGCATATCCCACCCTCCTGGATAGTGACGCAAGACAGCTGATGCCTGCCTGCGGATCGCTGCTGGAACCCGGGGAGTCTTAGATCGATCCAATAGATCTTTCAAGAACCTCTCCGCAGCTAGGACCGCTCGGTATCGTTCATCTGGTAGTGTCATAAGCCAATCAGTAGTGGTCAATATCAGTATATTATAAGTGCAAACACAGTGTCTGTCAACCCTGTTCACCGGCGTTTTGGTTGATCTGACAGTGATCTGCCCACGATGATCTCCGTGCTAGCGGGATGACGAGCGAATGCCTGTGCATAGTGTTCTGCCAAAGACCTATTAGTGGTCCAAAGAGCCAATTGGCCCTGCACATTATACACAGCATAATACCACTGCGATCCCATAATGTATGCACGTAAGGTCGTCATGATCTAGCAGCGGGGCCTATACGCTCAAAGCAGAGATCGCTGCTAGGATACATAACACAGTGATCTTACTGTGGTGTCTGAGCTGCCAAGACTCTGCGGTCAGTGATTCCCATGTGAGTATGACTATGAAAGGTAGGAATGCTGCCAGTAACAGTGTGAACACAGTCGCTCCTCCGTGTATACTGTATATATAAGAATCTCACGCAGCGGGGCCACCGTATAAACGCAGTCGGCACGGTCTCTCACGCTGGTTCTAGGATCAGAGAAACCTTGATTTTGGTGGGAAATCGTGGGGTCGCAGACTGGATCTTATAGCGGACTAGAATCCCAGAGTGGTGGTATGAGAGGCTATGCTCAAATGGTCACACAATTCTGCACTTTTCCACACAAAACCACACGAAACCACACCCTATCCTTCCCCACGGCCTGCTTGTAGGCCTCTATACGCATTCAAGGGGTCAGTAAATCACACTTACTGAGCAAATATGTACACTCTGCGTACATCAGCGTATACCTTGCAGCGGGGCCATTTTGCAGTCTGGGTTTTACTCACTGTGTTGATCTGCGTCTTCTGCCCACAGCCACAGCAATAAGAACACGGGCAGTAACAGTGCTGCTGTCCATAACTGACCTATGCGCAACGTCAGTGTCAGTGCTAGCCAAAACCACAAGAATGTCATCAGTCTAGCCACTATTTTATCTCCCTAGGATCGCCAGCTCGCTCTCTACACTCAGCTCTCAGCGCACTCTTAACTATGGCGAATCTACGCTGCCATACCTGTTCACGATCTCTGCATTCGCGCTCTGTAGTGTACTGTTCGTACTCTGTGTAGTTCAGGGGAGTTTGCAGCCAAAATACCAATATCCAAGTCATCCTGTTCAGTCTCTTCTAAATAAGATCCAGTGCTGTGCTAGGATCATCAACACGCCCAATCCTAGGGTTACAGCTATGGCTAGTAGGCTCACTAACACTTTTATCATCAGCTATTTACTTAAATATCTATATGTACAGTCTCTGCGTTGATCTCAGTCATTTAGAGCTCATACAAGATCATTCACGGATCTTGGGTATTTGGGCTGTGAGCACAGATCAGTATGTGGTCCTGTTCCGTTGTTCCAGTCGAAGGTTCACTTGGCTATGTCTACACTAAGATCCCTGCCACGCCGATTGCTGTGCTATCGTTATTGGGCCTTTGACACAGACTTTGACGAAGAGCTGATCTGGAGTGATGTACAGCGTTGGGGCGGCCACATCAGCATTCGAGGAGACTGCATAGACTTTTGGGTGCCTGAATTCTACGTCTCATTTTTCCTGCTAAAGTATCCCAGTTTGGTCGCACAGCCCAGTTTAGACTACTTATAAGGCTGCAAATTTTTGCGCTGGCTGCGCCGCTTCGCGGCTATAGAATTACCAACTCCCCATTCGTCACTCTAACACGTTCACGTATAGGCGGGTGATCTATCGTGCTCAAGTGATCGATGATCCACTGATAGGGGACGTTTTTCAAGCAGGGGAATCTCTGCTGTGTGCTGATCCAGTTACGCTGTGATCTGAGGCACCAGGGCCACTCTGATTTTCGGTAGTTCTTCAGCGTGATATCACCCCAACGGCTGTCAGTGGATATACGCTTGTGTGCCTGCACAGTCACGGGCATCATGGTCACGAACTCTATGAGCATCAGGGGGTTTTTATCTAGAGCGTAGGTGCGGAACAGATCTGAGGGTGTTGTGGTCTTGTCCTTGCTTTCTCCCGTGCGACGTATGGGGTCGTGCTGCTGCCGTATGTATTGAAATCGATGTCGAAGTACAGTTTGGTCTGTTTGGTCACCCTGCAACGAGCCTCAGTGAAAGCACTCTGGCCTGTGATTAGGCAGGTCAACTCTGGGGCTCGGGGTCCTGACCAAAGCTGCTGTAGTATGGGCAGATTGTAGTTCTTGTACCAGGCCTTGCGCTGTTCGCTGCTGGTGTTTTTGGTAGCTGTGAACACGGGATCTCCTTAGTAAAAACACAGTATACTGCCAAGTATCGATTATGTCAATCTCTCTGTGTCTGTCTATAAATACAAGATGAAACAGATCTTACTTGCACTCGTCATAGTCACAGTAACTGGCTGCTCCGGCCTAGTCAGTAAAATACCCAGTTTTTGGGACGATAATCAATCTGCACGTATCATAGACGTTAGGCTCAGGGCCGAAGCCCTAGACTGCGCACAGCCACAGCTGCCTCAGGTACAGGCCCTGGCCAGAGATCTACGTTGGTTTGAGCTCTACAGTCACAGCAAAGGTCAGAGACAGACTGATGTGCTAAAGTTGATTGAACCCATGCAGGCCACTGTGAAAGAATGGGAAGATCGCACAGCCAAACAAGAAGGCTCAAAGTTCTACTGTGAAACCAAGAAAAAGATCGTCACAGAACAGGCCAAGCGAGCCGCAGAAGCCACACTAGGGAGATTTTAAATGAGCATAGCCACACTGGAACAGATCGCAGCATCGGGTCAGCCCTGGGCTGCACAGCGAGCACAGTACGCACTAGAAATGACCCAAGCAGTGAATCGAGGTGATTTATCAGCGTCAGAGTATCAAGAACTCATGCGCGATCTAGTGCGTATGGATCGATTAGATGAAGAAGCCTCAGACATCGAATTAAAGACTATGTTGGTTATGGCAGTATATGGAGTGGCGCAGTTAGCATGAAAATCTCTGAAATCCTCAAAGAAAATATCTTTACCACAGACTACCACCGGGTCATGCAGGCCGTGGCAGAACTGTATCAGCAGCACTATGCGGTCAACATCTGGAACAACGCTGAAGCACACGATGAAGCAGCCAAGGTCTTGCTCAAAGTGCATCCTACCGCAGAACAGTTGGATTATATCATAGACACGGGCGAACTGCCGGAAGAGTTTGTGGACCTAGACTTTCCCATCAACGATGACATCATGTTCGGAGGCAGCAGTTCGGAACAGGATCAAGATCTTGACGAAGAGCCTGCTTCACGCGATCTCTGTCAGTCAGGCAAGCCCGATTCAGCGTTGGGGGCTAGTCAACTGGCCAGCTGCAAATCACAGGGCTATCGCAGTCGTGACGGGGGCAAGAGCCACAAGGTAGGTTCAGAGCGTGTCAAAGTCAGAGGCAAAAAGATCAAGGGCAAGAAGTACGGTGGCCCTCTTCCAGACTGGAGTTAAGCAGTGATCAAGACCGGAAGTTATGAATTATCCGGCGGCGATCTCATCATAGCACCTCCCCAGATCGCTGACGCTAGATTCCGCAGATCAGTGCTGATGGTCACACACGATCATGGTCACGGCACATTCGCTATCTGTCTAAACAGACCCACTGATCACCCCCTGAGCCAGATACTGGAACCTATAGACATCACATTGGATTGGGATCAAGAACTGTACTGGGGAGGCCCAGTAAATCCTCAGACTGTTTGGATGCTGCACGACACAGGATGGCGCAACCAATACACCATACCTGTGAACGATCACTGGAGCATCACTAGCCATGTCAGTATGTTTGAACAGCTGAAATCCGGCGATCTGCCCAGTAGACAGCGCATCAGTTTCGGATTCGCTAGCTGGGCTCCAGGACAGCTTCTAGCTGAACTCACCGGGCAGCATCCTTGGACACACAGCCACAGTTGGCTGATATTGAACAGGCCAGACCCTGATTGGTTGATGTCCGTGGACCCTGACGATATGTGGGCACAGGCCATGCAGCAGTGCGGCACACAGGCCGTAGAGCATTGGCTATGAGCTATGCCCAATCTAGTCGCCCAACGAGATCACGGTAAACTCTATGTAGACTGGTGGTTGATGAACCACTGTTCCTGGACCTGTAGTTATTGTCACACAGTGATCCGTAATGGCAGCTTTCCTTTGCCTGATATCCGGAACTGTGAAAACTTCGTGGATCAGGCCCTGGCACAGAGTCAAAGTCTGGGTAAAAAATTGGAGATATTTTACACAGGCGGTGAAGTCACGGAATGGTATAATCTACCAGATCTGTTGAGCTATACACATTCCAGATCAGTGATCAACAAAATCGGCACTAACCTTAACGTAGATCTCGAAACCTGGCAGGACATCGTTCCCTACCTTGCAGAAGCTAAAGTTAACGTACACGTAGAACACAGCCAGCTCAGTCATCTGATGCTGTTGATAAATTGGACCTTGGCTAACACTGCCTGTAAAGTTTCCGTGACAGTGAATATGTTACCCGACAGATGGGAAGAATTAGATCAGTTCGTAGATCGATTAAAAAGCAAGTGGCCTAAGATGTTGATTTGGAAAAAGATGCTGTTCAAAGATCCTATCAGGAATAGATTTGTAGTAGATTATACCAAAGAACAACGAGAAATATTCAGAACACAGAAAGGATTGGTCTTAGACTCTGAATCTGAAAAAATAGAAACATCTTATATGCGATTGGTTCTAGATGATCAAAATAGCTTTGTCGATCATCAGTGCAATATAGGACTAGAGCAGATCATAGTTACTGCCGAAGGTGTGATATACAGAGGACACTGTAGACAAGGAGGTCCATTGGGAAAACTAGGTGAAAATATCCGTTGGCCTAAAGATCCTATTCTCTGCCAAAAGGATCGATGTGCCAACGGATTTGATATCTGCGCTACTAAACGAGTCAGTTGATCACTTCTTAGACTTTTTCTTTTTTGTCTTCGGTGCAGGAAAATCAATAGGATTATCCGTGTTGGTATGATGTACAGGACTGTTATCGAGTTTGTGTTGCTCGATAGCTGCCCTTAGAGCAGCTTCTACAAATTCGTTGAAAGTCATATCCTGCTCGTGAGCCATAGTCATATATTTCAGCAGTTCCTCATCTGAAAAATCCATAGGAACCTGTACACGAGTATCATAATCCTCGTCAGCGATGATAGACAATGCTTTTTGTATGAAGTCGTCGTCTACATCGAGATCGATATATTCAAGATCATCCCAGGCTTCTTGTTTGTTAACACCACGATCTTGAGCTTCGGTATCTCGATCCGACAGATAGTCAGGATTGGTTAATCGATAGGCACGATTGCGCTGATAGTCGTGAGCCTGGACTTCATAGACTTCTTGGGTTTTGGTATCGAAGATGATCGAAAGACTGTGACCATCTTGCTCACCGTTCCAAGAGTCCAGACAGTAAGCATCAGGACCGTAACACTGCCACTGATAATCGCTGCCTTCAGTGATGCGATAGTCAACGATTTCCATCCATTCTTTAAGAGTTATCATTTTTATGCTCCGTAATATCCTTGTGAATTCTCAGTATCTCGATCTCGTAGCAACTGATCTACTCTTCGAGCAGCTTCTTCGCGTTCTTGATCAGTGAGTTCATAACATTTGGGATTCCTTTTAGGATCACGCATCAAAGGATACTGCAAATTAGATCGGGACTCGAATAACTTAAAAAATATTCTCATAAATTATTTAGACATCATTAATGCATTGAAGTTACTAGGAACAACAATAGTCTGTACCTTGCCAGTCTTGATACCTTCACTGATGTTAAGCATAGCCTGTGCCTGCATAAAGGCAATCGAGCTAGAGCTGTTGTTAGCCAGCGCGGCCATACGACGAGCTTCTGCTTCAGCAGTCTTAACTTCAACTTCCTTTTGCTTGAGTTCGTTCTTAGCACGTACCAAAGCATTAGCCGATTCAACTACACTGTCAGCAGGTACTACATTACGAATCAGTACCTGACTGATAGTAATTGAACCATCCAACTTTTCTTCAGCAAGATTGCGCTGGATTTCTTCTTGGATAAACTTTTCCATATCACTGCGATTGTCCGCCATATCCAGTGCTTCGTACTTACGTGCAGCCTTGTAGATAGAGTTACGTGCATTCTGCACAACATAGTTGTACATCACGTAGGTATCGCCTTTGAACTCTGCGTGGAAGGCCTTGTTCTTAGTTGAATACAATTCTGCTACATTTGCAGGATTGATATTATAAACTACTACAGCATCAAAATCTTTCATAGTGCTGTTGTCTTTGGCTACAGGAGTCATATTCTCAAGGACTACATTGACATCCTTGACTGGGAATGTCAAGACATCACCGATGATTACCTGATTAAAAGAACCGGGTAGCAGTTCGCCGGGCTGAACTTGTTTATCAAACCCAACTCGTACACCGACCTCACCGGTTTCGATACGAGTACAGCCAGTAGCAAAAATTGCGGCGGCGAGAATAGAGAGAGTAAAAGCACGTTTCATCTGTGTGTCCTTAAAAGAGAATTACTATAAAAGCTATCGTTACAACGGTTAACGATGCACATAGTATACTGTAAGCAATAAGTTTCGTCAACTGCCATTTTTCCAAACCCGACATTTTTCTAAACTGTGCGATTCCGAGAAAGAAAATTAAAAATACAACGAGTAAACTTAATACTATTTTAAACATTTGTTCTCCTTGCTCTCTTATAATCAAACCATTCTAAAACTTCTGAAATATCTCGTCCCTGCTCGTCGATGACTTTTTTACAATGCTCCTGCAGCAACCTTTTCGTATAAGGATAGATTGGACTTTCTTCTACCTTAAGATCCCAAGCCCTAGTTTCGAAACCATTGGCATAATATATCTTTCTATAATTTTCTTCCATAGCAGTCTTCATTTCAGGAGTAGCGTATACACCATACTGCTCTAGGGCAAAGTTCATAGCCATAAGATGTGTAGTGGCTATTCCGTTCCAATACACGATATATTCGTCTACGTGGTCTATGTACAGAAGTACCGGTCTAGGATCTAACAAACTCCAACTCTGTTCAGAACGCATTTTCATAATCCTCATTGGTAGTGAACATTTTTTTAGCGACGGGATTGCTTCGAACTGAATCTAACAATCCATCAACCGGACGATATCCGTAGGTCCAATACTTGGCCAGACGTTTAGCAGCATCTGGTTGTAGAGGCAAATTCATACGCAGATTTCGTTCTCGGATATCTCGAGCTGTATGTTTCCCTAACAACCAATCGTTACCACCTGTGCCTATTTGACAAACAGTGATATCGAAATTATCTATTACATCTTTGAGACTGGTAAAATATCTACGTTTGATGATTTGTAGCGTCCAGTATTTCTTGCTGTCTTTGTCGTGATAACTCAGAGTAGTGGCATTTTCACTTTCGTACTTTGTGGTATATCGTCCATAGCTTTTGATATTGTCGATGATACGTTGTGCCTGTTCTGGGCTAGAGCAAAATACATCGATATCGTTTTCTCCTACAGGCTGACCTTGATACCAACGCAGACAAGCACCCCCGGCGATCCAGGGACCTTGTTTGAGATCAGGCCAAATGATCGTTAAAGGTTCGCTGTCATTATGATGTACGCAGGGGAACCCTACTATATCTACGGTTTTGCCGTGATTCTTATGCAGAGGTTTAGATTCTATGTCGCCTATTCTAACAAAAATATCGCTGAGTATAGATCCCATTATCATTTCCTAGTTTTCATTTTATATTCTTTAAATCAAATCCAACGATCCTTCGAATCTTTTCAGACTCGTTTGGATAGGTAAAATGAAGTAGAGAGCTAGGAACTATTGTTATAACCCCCTCCATTGCTATGGGAAATTTAATCACTGTATCTCCTTGGGAAGGATCTACAAAAGGGTTTATAAAATAAGTAGGTCCATGCTCATTCATATCAAAATCTAAATAAAGTATTCCTGAATATCCCATAGGACCATGAGAATGTGGAGGATGCCAGTCTCCCTTGTGATATTCCGCAGTCCAAACATCAACTAAATCAAAAGAAAATTTTTCAATTTCCTGTCTAAACATCTGAAGTTCATCTTGAAAAATATCCATAAATTTTTCAGCATAAGAACTTTCATTTCTATCTGAGAGAAATCCTTGTTTTTCTTTTCTCGTTAATTTAGAAAAATCGATTTCGTTAACGATCCTATTTTTTTTGTCCGCCCAATTTAAAATGGGAAATTGATGGGCTACAATTTTAAAAAGTTCTACTTGCACTATTGCTTCTCCTTAACTAATTGACACATTAACATAAAATGATCGTAGGCCCGGCGAACGCTTTCGTGTTGCATAAGTTTATCTGCTTCGACCTGCATAGCCTTAACGCCCGCTTCGGCTATGTCCCGAATAGCAGACCTTCGGAGGCTTCGAGCTTCATCACCCCAAACAGCGATAAGATGATTCCAAGCATCGAGTTCTTCCTTTGTTAGCGCCTTTCGACTAGGTTGCACTTCATCCGCCTTTGTCATCGCTGTGCAGATAGCATCTTCAGCGTATCTACCTGCGGCAATCATTGGAGCCAGGGCTGGATCAATTCGAAAACGACGACTGCTCCCGCCAGGATACACAGACACGAGATGATCACCCTTCGGAAAACTATCCAGAAGATCGTTGTCATATTCTGCTACAGGAATGTACCTGCTCCCTTTCTTTTCGTAGTAAATCTTTTTCATTGATCCGAATCTCGTATAGTAGTCAACAATTGATTGCGTTCTTGTTTGTAACGCTGCCAAGCAGACCGGGTGCCAT
>JACCDP010055805.1_pt1 | contig 15458 bp, 15 predicted proteins | sample 7445841 | NCBI WGS metagenome assembly JACCDP01 (sample SAMN15323441, study PRJNA562643) | freshwater metagenome | isolation source: river surface water | place: USA:Blue River Watershed | collected 2017-08-17 | reverse complement strand
TTTACTACCCTTGGCACATTGGGCAAAGAAGCATCAATTAATGTTGGAGCATAAGGCAAAGGCACGTCCGCTGTGGTAATTCTAATAATTGGGGCATCTAAATAATCAAAAGCCTGTTTTTGTACCATGTAGGTTATTTCTGTGGAAATGCTTGCCAATGGCCAGGCCTCTTCTACAATAACTAAGCGGTTGGTTTTCTTTACAGACTCAATAATCATGTTATAGTCAATTGGCCTTACTGTTCTTAAATCAATTACTTCTGCGCTAATCCCTTCTTTCTCTAATTCTTCGGCGGCTTTTAGCGCCACCTTGGTTATTTTTCCAAAGGTGGCAATGGTTACATCGCTACCCGTCTTTTTTATATCGGCTACACCAATAGGTAATACATATTCTCCCTCGGGTATTTCTCCTTTATCGCCATACATTTGCTCGCTTTCCATAAAAATAACCGGGTCATTATCACGTATGGCAGACTTCAGCAATCCCTTGGCGTCGTAGGGATTGGAAGGAACTATTACTTTAAGTCCGGGGCAATTGGCGTACCAGTTTTCAAATGCCTGGGAGTGTTGTGAGCTCAGCATTCCTGCGCTGGCCGTAGGACCCCTGAAAACTATGGGTACAGCGTATTGTCCGCCACTCATGCTCATCATTTTAGCGGCTGAGTTAATTACCTGATCAATGGCTACCAATGAAAAGTTAAAGGTCATAAACTCAACAATAGGCCTGAGTCCGTTCATGGCCGCCCCTACTCCAATCCCTGCAAATCCAAGCTCAGCAATAGGTGTATCAATAATACGCTTTGGCCCAAACTCCGCCAGCATACCTTTGCTTACTTTATAAGCTCCGTTATATTCAGCCACTTCTTCCCCCATTAAAACTATGTTCGGGTCTCTTCTCATTTCCTCGTTCATGGCCTCTCTCAGTGCCTCTCTGAATTCAACTGTTTTCATACTTCTTTTTATTTTTTCTGGTATACATTTCCGGCTAAAGATTTTCTCTGCCAATTTTATACACTTGTTTGTCTGAAATACTTTGTATCACACACAAACCCTGCCCTCCATTTAAAACTTTGCACAACAAAAGTACTTTTTTTTACCTAATATCCATCTATTTAAAGCCGAAAACCCATACTAACTTTAAAAATTTGTATTTTAGTTCTTTGGCAATGTTTGCTGTTCAGGATTTGGTAAAAAAATTCGCCAACAGATTTTGGGCATTGGTTAAAAAGTTACTGGAATTCGCCTTTTCAACAGTATTGGTTTAAACTTCAATTACTGAAATTTTAAACTTAAGAAAACGGTGGTGTCTGCAACTAATTAATCCGTCAGCGTTTTTTTGAATACCGTGATGCTTTCAGGAGTAAAATACTTTCAACAAACAGGGAATCAGGCCGTTTATATTTTAGGCAGTATTTTTATGCTTTAAGTCAGAAAGCATTTTGAACAAGGATTGTTTTTGTTAATTTTGCGAGCCTTAATTTTAGTTTAAGTGTTTCTTTAACCTTTTGTCACTCTTAATAATTGAAATATGAAAATTCTTGTTGCTATTAGCAATGTTCCGGACACCACCACAAAAATTGCGTTCACCAACAACGATACGGAATTCAATTCCAGCGGAGTTCAATTCATCATTAATCCCTATGATGAGTGGTACTCTTTAGTACGTGCGCTGGAGCTGAAAGAAAGCGGGAAAGCCAGCCTGGTTACCCTTATTCACGTAGGACTTGCAGACAGTGAAGCAACCATACGAAAAGGACTGGCTTTGGGAGCCGATGATGCGGTACGTATAAATGCAGAAAATGTAGACGCTTATTTTGTTGCAGAGCAAATTGCCCGGTATGCGAAAGAAAAATCTTATGAATTAATTTTAGTTGGTAAAGAAACCATTAATTACAATGGCTCCTCTGTAGGCGGAATGGTTGCCGGAATTACTGATTTCCCTTTTGTATCCATGGCCACGAAGTTAGATGTAGCAGGCAACGTGGCTACACTGGAGCATGATATAGATGGAGGAAGCCAGGTAGTGGAATGTGCCTTGCCCCTAGTAGTATCCTGTTCCAAAGGCATGGCCGAGCAGCGTATCCCCAACATGCGTGGCATCATGGCCTCAAGAACCAAACCCATTACGGTTATTGAAGGCGGCGCTACAGAAAAATTAACTTCTGTAAAATCTTACACTTTATCTAAGGGACGCACCGATTGTAAGTTTATTGATCCAGACAAAATGGAAGACCTGGTAAGTCTGCTTCATAACGAAGCAAAAGTGATTTAATTCAAACAACTGTTATTACACTAAAACATAAATCTTTCGAACATGGCTGTACTTGTATATACCGAAATAGCTAAAGGAAAAGCAAAAAAAGCCTCTTTGGAGGCCACGAATTATGCGGCTAAAATTGCCGGATTGCTGGGCACCGAAACATTAGCCCTTGTAGCAAATGGCGAAGCAGCTGAGTTAGAACAAATAGGGAAAGCCGGCGCAAAAAAAATCCTTTCCGTAAAAAACACTTCGCTCACCGCTAACCCTTCTGCCTTGTGTGCCGCTATACAACAGGCCGTTGCAGCACATCAGGTAAAAGTAATTGTGCTTCCTTTTGATATTACCGGAAAAGCTGTTGCACCCATGCTGGCCGGAAAATTAAAAGCCGGATTAGTTGCGGGTGCCATTGACTATCCGGTTGTAAATGGCAATAGCCTGGAGGTAAGAAAAAATGTTTTTTCCGGCAAAGCCAGCGCGGTTTACGCTATACATTCTGATATCAAAATTATTTCTTTGCTGCCCAATACCTTCCCTGTAAGCCTGGGCGGTGGATCTGCTGAAGTAGTTGACTTTACAGTAGACTTAAGCGCTGTAAGTGCTAAAATAATCATTAAAGAAACCAAATCTACCAACTCCGGAGGTATGGTTCCGCTGCCTGAAGCAGAGCTGGTAGTAAGTGCCGGGCGTGGATTAAAAGGCCCGGAGAACTGGAAAATGGTAGAAGACCTGGCTAAAGAATTAAATGCTACTACTGCCTGTTCAAGACCAGTTGCCGATATGCACTGGAGGCCACATCACGAGCATGTTGGACAAACCGGAGTAGCCATCAGGCCTAATTTATATATTGCTATTGGAATTTCAGGAGCTATACAACATTTGGCAGGAGTAAACGGCAGCAAAACCATAGTAGTTATTAACAGCGACAAAGAAGCCCCCTTCTTTAAGTCGGCAGACTATGGCATTGTAGGCGATGCTTTCACCGTGATTCCTAAGCTAATAGAAGCAGTGAAAAAATTCAAGGCCAACAACAATTAACACTGTTTTTTTGTAAATTAGCTACACCCCATACGCATGAAAAAAGTCAGATTAGAAATTGTTGGTTTAAGCTACAGTCAAACCCAAACCGGGGCCTATGCATTGGTTTTAGGTGAAAGTGGCGGAAAACGCCGCCTCCCTATTATTATTGGTGGTTTTGAGGCGCAGGCCATTGCCATAGAGCTGGAAAAAATGACTCCAAGCCGGCCACTTACCCACGATTTATTTAAAACCTTTGCCGAAACCTTTGAAATTTCTATTTCAGAGGTTATTATTTATAACTTGGTTGAAGGTATTTTTTATGCTAAGCTCATGTGTAATGACGGAACACGGGAAGTAGAAATTGACGCCCGAACCAGTGATGCCATAGCCCTTGCTGTTCGTTTTCAATGCCAGATTTATACCTATGAGTTTATACTTTCTACTGCCGGAATTGTGCTTGATGAAGAAGCAGCAGCAGCTACTTTACAGCAAAGCGCGGGTGAAGGAAGTGAGGAAAATGCGGAGCTGAGTAGTTTGGTTGGAGGAACTGAAACGGAGTATGCCGGAAAATCTACCGAAGAGCTTAAGTCTATGCTAAAAAATGCCCTGGATGAGGAACAATACGAAACAGCATCTAAAATTAGAGACGAATTAAATACCCGAAAACAAAGCTGATTTCTTTTTACACCGTATTTCTACTTCAGGAATTCTTTATCCCTATCTTTTTTTTCGGTTTCTATAAAAAAACGACTAAAAAAACAGCTGGTTTTTATAAAAAAATAACACGTAACGCCCTCTGTACGGCGGTTTTATTTGCAATTATAACTTAGTTTATTTACTTTTAACAGTTAATTTCTTAATTCATTCAGAAGAAGCTTATGCACATTGCTATTGCCGGGAATATTGGTTCTGGAAAAACAACCCTCACGACTCTGTTATCAAAGCATTACAAATGGCAGGCTCATTTTGAAGACGCAGACGACAATCCCTACCTGAATGATTTTTATGAGGATATGCAACGTTGGTCTTTTAATTTACAGGTATACTTTCTCAATAACCGCTTTAATCAGGTGCTGGAAATACGCAAAAGCGGCAAAACTGTTGTTCAGGACAGAACTATTTATGAAGACGCCTATATTTTCGCCCCCAACCTGCACGCTATGGGCTTAATGACTACCCGTGACTTCGACAATTATTTTAGTCTGTTTAAATTAATGGAAGGTTTGATAAAAGCCCCCGATTTATTAATTTACTTACGTGCCTCTGTTCCTACCTTAGTAAAACAAATTCAAAAGCGTGGCCGCGAATATGAAAACGCTATCCGTTTGGATTACCTGAAAAGGCTAAATGAACGTTACGAAGCCTGGATCTCGACCTATGATAGCGGCAAAATGGTGGTGATAGATGTAGATGATAATAATTTTGGAGATAACCCTGAAGACCTGGGTAAAATTATTAGACAAATAGACGCACAAATACACGGTTTATTTTAAAAGCTTGTTGTGAGCCAAAATTTAAATACTATTAACGAATTTATCAGTAGCACCTACAATGGGCTGCTAGCCAATTTTAACGGCCAGCAGGAAGTATTGGTGCATTTTAATGAGGAGTTAACCCAGGAGAATATTAGTCGTTTAGAAACAGAAATAGAACAAAAAATTACCGAAAGTGCCATTGCTAAAGTTCCACTGAAGAAAATCTTCTTTATTTCGGTTGAAACACTTCAAAACATGTTCATTCATGGTTCTCTTTCACCCGAAGGTAAAAAAGAAAATTTCTTTATCCTCACCAAAACTTCTGAAAAAGTTCAGGTAACTTCTGCTAATTTAATCCCTACACCGGTTATTGAAGAACTGCAGACGCAGCTCACGAAAATTAATTCATTTGAAGATGCCGCCGAGCTGAAGAAATTTTATTTAGAACACCTCGATAAAAATGAACTTTCAGACAAAGGAGGTGCCGGACTTGGTTTTATTACCATTGCCATGAAATCAGGAAATAAATTAACCCCCGCTTTCCATCCTATTGATGCTTCTTTCTCACTTTTTATACTTACTGCTACCGTTAACCTGGATTAAGTCTATTCCAACATTTCTTTGCATTTATCCCTCTTAACTCAACTTTTCTGTCAGTAGTTTTATTTCAATTACCGGCGATATTTTTTCATACACAATATTATAAACCGCATTACTAATGGGCATATCTATCTTCAATGCTTTATTAATTTCATGCACACACTTAACAGCATAGTATCCTTCGGCAACCATGTTCATCTCTAACTGCGCCATTTTCACTGAATACCCTTTGCCCAGCATGGCTCCAAACATGCGGTTTCTGCTAAATTGTGAATAGGCCGTCACCAACAAATCTCCTAAATAAGCCGATGCTTTTATTTCTCGCTTCATAGGTTTCACCGCATCTACAAAACGCTCTATCTCCTGAATAGCATTGGCTATTAATACACTTATAAAATTATCGCCATAACCCAACCCATGACAGATACCCACACCAATAGCTACTACGTTTTTAAGCACTGCGGCATATTCAGTTCCATACACATCGTCGGAAGTTTTTACCCTGATGTAACGGCAGCGCATTTGCTCCGCCATCTCTTCAGCATAAATAATACGGCCTGCGGCCAGCGTAAGGTAAGAGAGTTTCTCCATGGCCACTTCTTCTGCGTGACAAGGGCCGGAGATAACACCAATATTGGTTTCCGGAATATCAAATACTTTTTGCAGGTACTCTCCAACTATTAAATTATACTCAGGAATAATTCCCTTTATAGCGGAAAAAATAATCTTCCCTTTTAATTTTTCTTTAGTCAACTCTTTCATTGCTGCATGACAAAATGCAGATGGTATAGCCAGCACCAGTACATCTGCTGCTTCCACCACTTCATCGAGCACAGCACTTAGTTTCACTTTTGCCGGATTAAATTCTACCGAACTGAGGTAGCGCGGATTGTGATGGTACTTGCTGATGTAGGCTACATCTTCTTCCTTTCTCATGTACCATAGAACAGGATTAGTTTGGTTACTCAGTATTTTTACTATGGCTGTTGCCCAGCTTCCGTTACCAATTACCGCTAGTTGTTTTGTTGTCATATTTTTATAGAAAAGGAAACTTATTTAATCATTACTCCCTTTTTATTAATAACAGGTACTTTAATGAAATTAGATTCCTGAATGGTCTCCGGCAAAAAAACAAAGCGTTTATCGTAAATGTCTCCATTGAGGTAAAAGCTTACCCAGTATTCATTGTTAAGTCCAAACACATCTTCCATAATGGGTTCTATTCTGGAATAGGCCTGTGGCGGTATACTCTCTATGAAGTGCCTGAGGGTAGAAGTTTTTATTTTCTTTTCATTCAGTTCACCATATCCTTTCGAGGTAACCAAAATGTTTTTGAGCTCCCTTTGTTTCAGGTTTACCAGATACACCATCCAGATATTTTCTTCTTCAATTACTTCTGGCACTACAGCCACCAAAACATCTTCTACCGGTTGTATAAGTTCTTGTGCGCGCATGACTACTTATTGCTTTTCCATCTGCTTGTTGGGAACAGACTCAATTAATGTACATTCAAATAACAGACTAAAATACTGTTTTAGTTTTTCTTTCACCTCATCCATATTTACTTCCCTTCCCAGCTCTTTATTCATAGAGGTTACTGCTTTATCCTGAATACCACAGGGTATAATGTTATTAAAATAGGCCAGGTTGGAATTCACGTTAAAACCTAATCCGTGCATGGTTACCCACCTGCTGCACCTAACGCCCATGGCACATATTTTCCTGGCTTTTTGTTTGTTCTCTGCTTCCAGCCATACACCGGTTTCTCCATTGCTTCGTTCTGCAACAATACCGTAATCGTTCAGGGTTTTTATCACTGCTTCTTCCAGAAAACGTAAATAGCGGTGTATATCTGTAAAAAAGTTATCCAGATCCAGTATAGGGTAAGCTACTAATTGTCCGGGGCCATGATAGGTAATATCACCGCCCCTGTTAATTTTATAATATGTTGCTTCTTGTTCTTTTAGGATATGGTCAGAGGCCAGGAGGTTTTTTTCATCTCCGCTTTTTCCGAGGGTATAAACATGCGGATGTTCAACAAACAAGAGGTGATTGGTAGTGGGTTGCTGCTGCACGGTGCTTAATTCACGGTTGGCTACCTTGGTTGCAATAACTTCATTGAATAGCTTTTCCTGATATTCCCAGCAGGCTTTATAATCCATCCGGCCCAAATCCTCAAATAACACCTTTTTGTTCATGGTAGTTTTGCTTTATCTCAAACCTTGGCCAGTTCTGTCTTCAGGTGTTCTATTACCCTTATTTCTATAGGGTCTACCTGCCTGATGTCTGCAATAAAACAACTTACCCAGTCTGTTAAATGTATGAGGTATATGGCTTGTTCCAGTTTTGTTTGTCCTTTGGCAACTACCTCAGCCATGCCTCCCGCATATTTTTTAAATACCTCTTTGCATATTTCCAACCGTTTAATATTTCTTCCATAATCAAAAGAAGTTCTGAGAATTACCACAAAAAGGTCTTCATTGCTGCTGGTCCAGCCTACCAGTTCATTGTGGTTCATTTCTGGTATAACATGGTGCCAGCATAACATTTTACTGTTTTCGTTTATTTGCTGCCTGAATCTTACTGCAATTCCTTCGGTACTGCCTAAAGAATAAATTACCGGCACTTTATCGGCAAGGCGCTCAGCCAGTTGATAAGCCTCTGTTTTTATGGCCTCGGACTGGCTATTTAGTAAGTGAATGGATTGTTGAAAATGGGCCCGGAAATCTGTTTCAATAAGATTGTTATGTGCCAATACATTTACTATTTGTACCAGTGAGTAACCTAAGCAGGATCGTGGCGGATTGCCTCCGGGTACCGTTACCAGATCGAGCTGGTGTTGACGGGCTAATTCGGAAATTTTTCCTCCGCTACTGATGCATACAATTTTTGCTTTTTTCTGAATGGCCTGCTCAATGGCACTCAGGGTTTCTTCGGTATTTCCCGAATAGGAAGAAATAATAACTAAGGTATGCTCATTTACAAAGCCGGGAATAAAATAATCCTTGTTAATGATAATGGGTACTTTACATTCTTCCGCCACCAATTCTGCCACTACAGTACCTCCAATTCCTGATCCACCCAGGCCGCTAATCAGTACCTGCCTGATGTTGTTAAACTTACTCAATTGCGCCTGGGCAGCAATTTGCAATGCTTTCTCAAGCTGTAGGGAAAATGCTTCTACGTGACTTTTCATGTGTTTTATACTATTACTTAATTTACTTAACCATTGCTGTCAGCCAAAATATCACAGGTTATGTACCCAAGGGCAAGCCCTAATGACTATAATTCCTGCTTACTTCATTCTACTTATACCTTTGCAACCAAGCCTTCGAATTTAGCAATAAATCTCCTATTATACAGGTTCTATTTGCGGCATTTTTTCTGTTTTTGTTTTCCTGAAACAAGGTGATGGAGCTGAGTTTGAGTTAAATATATGCAAAAGTGCTTTATTTCGTTATCAGGTAAAATGTTTCTGCTTACTTTTGTGGTTATGGCTTCCCAAAAAGTTAAAAAAAAATTTGGTCTTTATACCTGGCTACTCGTGTTTTCCCCGCTTATTGCCATCTTTCTACTGCTTTCACTTATTTCTTTTGAGGTAATTGGTGATTTACCCCATGTGGAAGAGTTGCAAAACCCCAGAAGTAATCTGGCCACTGTGGTTTATAGTGCTGATATGAAAATACTCGGTAAGTTTTATGCCGAAAACCGGGTGAACGTAAATTTTAATGAATTAAGTCCGAACTTAGTAAACGCCTTAATAGCCACAGAAGATGCGCGCTTTTATGAACACAGCGGAGTTGATCTCAAGGCCCTCTTTCGTTCGGTAAGCGGGGTACTTACCGGCAACTCCAGCGCCGGTGGCGGAAGTACCATTACCCAGCAATTGGCCAAAATGCAGTTCCCGCGCAAAAAGCTTAATAAGCTTCGAATGGTAGTGCGCAAAATGCAGGAATGGATTATTGCCATACGTTTAGAAAAACTCTATACCAAGCAGGAAATCCTTTCCATGTACCTCAATAAATTCGATTTTCTGAACCTTGCTGTTGGTATTAAGTCTGCCGCTCAAATTTATTTCGGAACTACGCCAGACAAACTTAAAATGGAAGAAGCCGCTATGCTGGTAGGCATGGCTAAGAACCCTTCGCTGTTTAATCCTGTGAGTGCCAAAAGATCTGATACCACACTACACCGCAGAAACGTAGTCTTAGGCCAAATGATGAAGTACTCCTACATCAGCAAACCACAATTCGATTCATTAAAAAAACTTCCCCTTAGTCTGCATTTTGTTGCGGAGAGTCACAATGAAGGATTAGCTACTTATTTCAGGGAATTTTTGCGCGACAATTTTTTAAAAGACTGGTGTGCCCATAACCTGAAGCCCGATGGCAAACCTTATGATATATACCGGGATGGGTTAAAAATATATACCACCCTTGACTCACGCATGCAGCAATACGCCGAAGAGGCTGTAAACGAACACATGCATGCCCTGCAGGAGATGTTTGAAAAAGACCTGAAAAACAAAAGAAACCGCCCCTTTGCCTGGAATGTGAGCAAGGAAGAAATTGAATCCATCCTTAACTCGGCACTGAAGCGCAGCGATAGGTACAGAAACCTGAAAGAATCAGGACTGAGTGTCGAGCAAATTAAAAAAATATTTCATACACCCATTAACATGCGCATCTACTCTAATAAAGGAGAGATAGATACGCTCCTGAGCCCCTGGGATTCTATCCGTTATTACAAAGGCTTTTTACATACCGGTTTTATGGCCATGGAACCCCAGTCGGGCTTTATTAAAGCCTGGGTGGGTGGTATTAATCACAAACATTTTCAGTATGATCATGTGCAGGTGGGTCATTCCCGTCAGGTTGGCTCTACCTTTAAACCCTTTGTATATGCCTTAGCCATACAGGAAGGAGCTTCACCCTGCGAGCAAATACCTAATGTAAGAACCTGCATAGACATTCCCGGACAGTCTCCCTGGTGCCCCGACAACTCCGATGGTTCTAAGGGAACAGGTGTAAACATTACGCTCAAGAAAGCACTGGCCCTTTCCATTAACTATGTGTCTGCCGCTTTAATGAAGCGCTACGGCCCCCAGGCTGTCGTTGACCTCGTAAAACGCATGGGCATTAAATCTAAAATAGATCCCGTGCCTTCTATCTGTTTGGGAACAGCCGATATTTCTGTTTTTGAAATGGTAGGAGCCAATTCTACCTTTGCCAATAAAGGAACCTGGGTAGAGCCAGTTTTTGTAACCCGCATCGAAGATAAAAACGGTAAGGTTCTGGCAGAATTTATTCCGCAAACAGACGAGGTATTTAATGAGGAAAAGGCTTATGTGATGACGCAACTTATGCAGGGCGTAGTGCAATTTGGTACAGGAGCCAGGCTTAGGGGGCGTTATAAACTTACCAACCCCATAGCCGGCAAAACGGGTACTACCCAAAATAACTCCGATGGCTGGTTTATAGGACTAACTCCCGACCTGGTGGCGGGCTGCTGGGTAGGTGGTGAAGACCGCAGTGTACACTTTAACTCTACCAACGAAGGGCAGGGAGCCAGTATGGCGCTACCAATCTGGGGCAAATTTTTTCAAAAAGTGTATGCCGATAAAAGCCTTAAAATTTCTAAAGGCGATTTTGAACGCCCTGCAAAAATGACCGAAATAGAGCTGGATTGTAGTAAATATGATGACGAAACCAAGAATATATTTGAAGATGCGGGCGGAGACAAAGATCCTTTTGATCTGTAATAATGTGTCACTCCAAAAAGTGTACAACTAATCAATTTTGTTCCTAAATTAGAAACTTAAATCAACAAATACACAGCCTAACCCGTTTCAATTAAGCAACTCATTATTCTAATTTATTTCAACCATGATTAACCGAGTAGTAAAAAACGCAGAAGAAGCCATTCAGGGCATCCGTAACGGGATGACATTAATGGTGGGAGGCTTTGGCCTGTGCGGCATTCCGGAAAACAGCATTAGTGCACTGATTAAAAGTGGTGTAAAAAATCTTACCTGTATCAGCAACAATGCCGGGGTAGATGATTTTGGGCTTGGATTGCTGCTGCAAAGCAAACAAATTAAAAAAATGATTTCCTCTTATGTAGGAGAAAATGATGAATTTGAACGCCAGATGTTAAGCGGAGCACTGGAAGTAGAGCTGATACCCCAGGGTACCTTAGCCACCCGTTGTTTGGCTGCGGGCTATGGCATGCCTGTAATTTATACGCCGGCAGGTGTTGGTACCGAAGTAGCTATGGGCAAAGAAGTGCGTAAATTTACCTATCATGGTCAGGAAAAAGATTACCTGATGGAAAAAGCCTTTGAGGCAGACTTTGCCATAGTGAAAGCCTGGAAGGGCGACACAGCAGGTAACCTCATATACCGCTCTACAGCCCGTAACTTCAATCCTTTAATGGCTATGGCCGGACAAATAACCATTGCCGAGGTAGAAGAATTAGTGCCCGCCGGAGAGTTGGATCCTGATCAGATTCACACTCCCGGCATATACGTACACCGTATATTTAAAGGAAGCAATTATGAAAAGCGTATTGAGCAAAGGACGGTACGGAAGAAAAATTAGCCAATGGGACGATTAGCTGATTAGCCAATGTGGGGATTAGCTGATGTGTAGGATTAGCTGATGTGTAGGATTAGCTGATGTGTAGGATTAGCTGATGTGTAGGATTAGTTAATTAGCCAATTTGTCGATTAGCTGATTAGCCAATGTGAGGATTAGCTGATGTTTAGGATTAGTTAATTTGAGTGTAAGACTAAATAAATTATTAATTAAACAAAATCAGCTAATTGGCTAATTACCAAATCGGCTAATTAAAAAGGTATGAACCCGGAACTAAAAAAGAAAAATATTATCCTGGAACTAACATTTGATTTTTCGTGTTCTATCATTCAGTATTCGGAATTTTTAAACTCAAGCAAGCGTTTCAATATCGCTAAACAACTTTTTAAGTGCGGAACCTCCATAGGAGCTAATGTCAGGGAAGCACAAAATGCAGAAAGTCAGGCCGATTTTATACACAAATTTAAAATAGCTGCCAAAGAAACGGATGAAACAGAATATTGGTTAGAGCTTTGCGCCGTTTGCTTTAAAGATGAACAAGCTAAAAGTTTACTGGTAAAACTAGAATCTATTTCAAAAGTTATTACAAAAATAATTTCATCGAGCAAACTAAAAAAATTTAGTGTAGGTAATAGCATGATGAAGTCCTTTAATAACTAATAAATTAAGATTATTCGTAATAATAACTCATATCAATCAAGCTCATTTATATAACAACAAAATCCATTAGCTAATTCCCGAATCAGCTAATTGGCTAATTACACAAAGGTATGTTAGACAAAAACGGAATTGCGAAACGCATTGCACAAGAAGTAAAAGACGGCATGTTTGTTAACCTGGGCATTGGCATCCCTACCCTGGTAGCCAATTACATTCCTGCCGGAGTAAATGTAGTACTTCAGTCAGAAAACGGATTATTGGGCATGGGCCCTTTTCCCTTTGAAGGAGAAGAGGATGCCGACCTCATCAATGCCGGTAAACAAACGGTTACCACCCTGCCGGGTTCCTCCATTTTCGATTCGGCCATGAGCTTTGGTATGATCAGGGCTCAAAAAGTACAACTCACCATATTGGGTGCCATGGAAGTAAGTGAGCAGGGAGACATCGCCAACTGGAAAATTCCTGGAAAAATGGTGAAAGGCATGGGTGGAGCTATGGATTTGGTGGCCTCGGCCAAAAATATCATTGTGGCCATGCAACATGTGAACAAAGCCGGAGAATCTAAATTACTGCCTAAGTGCAGCTTGCCCCTTACCGGAGTACGTTGCGTAAAAAAAATAGTAACTGAATTGGCCGTAATGGATGTTACCGAACGTGGCTTTGAACTGCTCGAAAGGGCTCCTGGTGTAAGTGTGGAGCAAATTAAAAACGCCACCGCCGGAAAATTAATCGTAACTGGCGAAATTCCAGAAATGAAACTATAGCCTTATTCTTCATCACCAGTTATTCCACCCCACCTGGTGATCTCGTAAATCCTGTATTTTCTTCCTACCTTTAGCTCGTTCCTGAGCAAGGTATATGAAATTATCCATAGTTATTCCGGCCTATAACGAAGAAAAAACTATTTGCCCGCTGCTGGCAGCAATTGAGGGCGTGGTATTAAGCCAGGGGCTCGAAAAAGAAATCATCATTGTTAATGATTGCTCTACCGACAATACCTTAGCAGTAATTGAAAACTACAAAAAAGAAAGCGGGCTTAACATTCGTTTATTTAACCAACCCGTAAACATGGGGAAAGGAGCTGCTTTGCACCGGGGATTTGAGTTGGCCAGCGGTGATTTTATTCTTGTACAGGATGCCGATTTAGAATATGACCCACAGGAATATAACCTGCTCCTGGCTCCTGTGCTAAATGGTTTTGCCGATGTAGTATATGGCTCCAGGTTTATGGGCGGGAAACCACACCGCATTCTGTTCTTCTGGCACTCCTTCGGTAACAAGCTACTTACCTTACTTTGTAATATGTTTTCCGATCTTAACCTCAGCGATATGGAAACCTGTTACAAGCTATTTCGTGCCGACATAATCAAAAACTGTATGCTGAAAGAAAAACGTTTTGGCTTTGAGCCGGAGGTCACTTTAAAAATTGCCCGCATACCCGGTATTCGTATATATGAAGTAGGCATCTCCTATTACGGGCGCACCTATGAAGAAGGAAAAAAAATCGGTTGGAAAGATGGTTTCCGGGCCATTTACTGCATTTTTAAATATGGGTTGGTTCGTAAGTAGAATTCTGTTGGGCTTTTAAATGTTTATCTATGGGCTATTATAAAGCCTTTGCTTCATTCCTTATCACTATTGTCCGGGGAAAATCTTCTAAAATTATGACAATCAGTAATAATTGTGAATTAAATAAGACTTACACTTACCAAACTCAATAGTGATAGAACGGAATAAAAATGTAAAAGCAATGTTCGCTGGGCGCGTAGATACTGACGATTCGGTGCGATTTGAAAGTTTTGCAGCCCTTGTTCGCGCTGATTGTGCGAAAAGCAAAAGCTTTCAAATGGCGAATCGTCTTGATTTTTTGCATACTTTTTCATCAAGGAAAAAGTATGGGAGTATTGAGATAAGAAAAATGCCGGAATATTTGATTTATCATGGGGTTTAGCAGATTTATACTATATTAGTCGGTCAATAATGATTCCTTATACAATTGGATCGGAATATTTCTCGCTATCGGGCAATAAATGACTATCTTAGGCGTTTTGTAATTTTCTTCTTTATACAATGAAAATAGCTGTTATCGGCGCCGGACCTGCTGGCATGACTGCAGGGTATCAGTTATCAAAAGAGATAAAAGATGTAGATGTGTACGAAGCCAGTTCCTCGGTGGGTGGAATGGCTAAAACCCTGGATTTGTGGAACCAAAAAATTGATATTGGTCCCCACCGCTTTTTTAGCAACGATACCCGCATTAATGAATTGTGGTTAGAAGTGGTGGACAAGGATTTTGAAATGGTAGACCGCCTTACCCGCATTTATTATAACAACCGTTTTTTCCATTATCCCATAAAGGCAATGGATGCCTTAAAAAACCTGGGACTTTTCACCGCTGCAGCTTGTGTCATGAGTTATGGGGCCGAAAAACTTTTTCCTACCAAGGACCTCAGCACCTTCGAGGGCTGGGTTACCAACCGTTTCGGAAAGAAATTGTTTACCATATTCTTTAAAACCTATACCGAAAAACTCTGGGGCATCTCCTCCCATTTATTGGATGCCGACTTTGCGGCTCAGCGTATTAAAAAATTTAGTTTGGGCGAGGCCATGAAAACTGCGCTCTTTGGCAACAGTGGCAAACACAAAACTTTAGTCGATCAGTTTGCCTACCCTCACCAGGGAACCGGTATGGTGTACGAACGCATGGCTAAAGCCATTCAACAAAAAGGGGGGAATGTTTACCTGAATACCCCCATAAAAAGGGTAATTACACGCAATAACAAAGCCTGTGGTATAGAGCTGGAAGACGGTACTGTGAAAGAATACGACCAGGTAGTTTCTTCTATGCCCA
>JACCDP011192446.1_pt1 | contig 15461 bp, 16 predicted proteins | sample 7445841 | NCBI WGS metagenome assembly JACCDP01 (sample SAMN15323441, study PRJNA562643) | freshwater metagenome | isolation source: river surface water | place: USA:Blue River Watershed | collected 2017-08-17 | reverse complement strand
GATTTTTAGGTTTCTTATTAGTTATATGCGCTATAATATATAATAATAATCCATAAGAAGCAATATTAAAAGGAAGTCCTAAAAATACATCACAACTTCTCATATTTACTAATAAAGAAAGATTCTCATCATCTACATAAAATTGAAAACAATAGTGACAAGGTGGAAGAGCCATTTTAGATAAATCAGAAGGATTCCAAGCAGATACCATTATTCTTCTTGAATAAGGATCATTTTTAATTAGTTCTATAGCTTCTTTTAATTGATCAATACCGGACCCGAGATCCGGATTACCATCATCTGAAGATTTAACACCTTGTTCTTTTTGAGATAAAGAAATATATTGTTTTCCGAAATGTCTCCATTGATACCCATATCCAGCTCCCATCTCTCCTTCTTTATAATGACTAAGATTATGAGTATCTAAAAATTCTCTTGAAGTGTTACCTTTCCAAATATTAACACCTTTATTTTCAAGTATTTTTGTGTCTGTTTCTCCACTTATAAAAAATAATAATTCTTCAACAACACCTTTCCAATATACTTTTTTTAAAGTTAATAAAGGAAAGTATTTTGAAACATCAAAAGTTAAATATTCTCCAAAAAGACTTAAAGTTCCAGTTCCAGTTCTGTCATTTCTTTCTTTTCCATTCTTTAATATTTTTTTAATTAGATTTCTATAAGATTCTTCACCCCAACTTTCATAAGTATAATCTAAATCGTTAAGAAGATAGCTTATTTCATTTTTTAATGGATAAATATTTTTAGGGAGGGGGGCTCGGTTTCCCACCAGATTTCCATTTTCATTTTGGGAAACAGAGTGCTCCTCTATTTTTTTTAAATTTATATATTTTTGAAATTCAATATTATATCCATATTCTGATCCTTGAATATTATTGGACCAAGGACCCGGATTACATTTATTTTCTAGAGTTGATAAAGTTGTAGTATATGAAGTATCGGAAAGTTGAAAATAAGAAGGTATAGAATAATTAAATTTTATAGTATTATTAATATCTATATGTTTAATAACTTCACCTGATATAATGTTAATATAAATATTATCTACTTTACCAGAGTTTAATGCTTCTTGAATAAGAGAAGAACCACCGATAATAAAAACTTCATCGTAACCCTTACCAGAGGTAAGGTATTTATTTTTACAAAAGTTTAAAGCATCTTCAAGAGATTGTTTGATATAATAAGAAAAGTTCATTCCTTGTAAGTTATGATTATTTTTTAAATTATTTTGACGTTGATCGTAAAGAGATTTAGATACAATAATATTAGAACGTTTAGGAAGAGGTTTATTATTAAGAGTATCAAAAGTATTTTTACCCATAATAACAGCGTTATTTCCATTTCCAATAGTAATATTTTTAAAGAAAGTCATATCAGAAGAAACTGGAGGCCAAGGAAGACCTCCGTCTTTTTTTGAGAAATCAAACTGAGGAGTAGTGGCAAAAATAATAGAAATAATAGTCATATTTTATAATAAAAAATATTTTTATTTTAAAATAGATTTAGTTATAAAAATAAATTATTTTTATTATAAAATATTATATATATGATTGAGAGAAAAATAAATGTTATATTAGATTTAGATTCTACACTTTTATGTAGTGTTCCATTAAATGTTATAGAATCAAATCCTGAAGTATTTAAAGAACTAAATGAAAATTTAAAATATGTTGATATGAAACCTTTTTATAGAGTTTATTTAAGACCTCATTTAGATGAATTTTTAGATTTTTTATTTGATGAGTTTAATGTTTCTGTATTTACAGCTGCTGAGAGAGACTATGCTAAATTTGTAGTTGATAATATAGTAAAAAAGAATCATCAAGATTACCATTTAGATTTTATTTTTTATAGTTATCATAATATGATATCATTGCGTACATATAATCAAATGAAACAGTTGAGTATGTTATGGAATATGTTTAATATGTATTATTTTTATCCATCAAATACAGTTATAATAGATGATTATGATATGGTAAAGCGTTCAAATCCGTATAATTGTCTTCAGATAAAAAAGTTTGATATAAATTTAGAAACAGCAATGAAAAATAAAGATGAGATATTACAAGATAAATCTTTATTAAATATAGCTAAAAAATTATTTCAAATGAAAAATATATTTGAGAAGAAGATAGATACAGAAGGAGTATTAAATGATATAAAAACTCCGATATTATTACGAGATTATGATGTAAAAAATATTTTTTAAATATATTATTAGGGAAAAAAATTTTTTCCTGACCAGTTTATAATAAAAATAAATGTTTTTTATTTTTTATTTTATTATTATAATAAAATAAAAAATGGATAAAGAATATCGGATTAATGTAATTTTAGATTTGGATAATACTATTATTAATGCTTTAGCACATAGTGATAGAGATAAACTTCCTTCTGAAGTTTCAGACAAGTTTAAATATGCTGATTATATTCCTTTTTTTAGAATTTATGCAAGACCACATTTACAAGAATTTTTAGATTGGTTATTTGCAAATTGTAATGTTGCTGTTTTTACAGCAGCTGAGAAAGACTATGCTTTATTTATTATAGAGAATTTTATATTAATAAAACCTGAAAGAAAGTTAGAATTTACATTTTATAGAGAACATGTAGATTTAGGTGAAAGTTTATATCCAGATTCAATGAAAGATTTAAGATTAGTTTGGGATTTTTTCCATGTACAAAATTTTTATCCATCAAATACAGTTATTATAGATGATTTAGATTTAGTATGTCAAACAAATCCTCAAAATTGTATAAGAATTCCTGGATTTTTTGTAGTTGATGAAGAAACTCATGAACCAAACGAAAGCTCAGTTACTGATACTGAATTATTAAAAATGATAGATACTTTAACAACTTTAAAAAATAAATATAGTTCAACTCTAAATAAATATTGCGTAGATTATCATTTATTAGATTTGTAATCCGGTCCTTGGGGCCGGTAATCTGGACATTTGATCCGGATTACATCATTTGTTTAAGTTTTTTTCTACCACCTTCTTCTTCTTGCATAATTTGATCTCTTGCTGCCATTAAAGATTCAGCATTTTGTCTAATAGAAGCACTACGAGCATCTCTCTCTTTATTTGGAGCAACTCCATTTCCTTGTTCTCCCATAATTTCAGACATACTCATTCCTTTGGGTTTTGGATTTTCCTCGTTTTCTAATTCTTCATCTACAAATTTAACTCTATTTTTTACATTATTCTTTGGAGGTCTTCCTCTTCCTTTCTTTAAAGAAGGTTTAGTTGGCTCATCATCATCACCAGAAGATGATCTTTCCATATCCATACGAGGAGGATAGTTCATGTTTCTATCAATCATTGCTCTATCTCTTCCATTATCTTCTACTTCTGAAAGACTAGAAGGACCCATCATTTCTTCGTGACCTTCTCCTTTTTTTGGAAGATATTTATTATTAGAAATCATACCTTCGTCGTCAGTAGGAGCGAATTGTTTGTCAGGGAAGATTGTTGTTTTTCCAATTTTTCTTCTTTGTTGAACAGGTTGTTCTTCTTCCTCTTCGTCGTCTTCAATAATGTCTTGAATATTAGTTCGGGTATTTGTTTCAGGAGTTTCAAAATATTCTTGTTGAACAATCTTATTAAGAGGAGTTTTTCCTCTAGGAGAGTCTTGTTGATTTTGTTGTTGAGAAAGTTTTTGTTGAACCATTTCAACGCCACGATTTAAAAGATTAAGAACTTCAGAGCCTTCGAGATGTTGAATTTGATTTAGTTTAGGATAGATAAGAAGAACAGCAGGAACAGTTTCAATTTTATAAGTGGTAGAATTTAAAACAATATCTCTTGTTTCGGGATTATCAATATTAATAATTTTAGTATTGAAATGAGGAGCAATAAAAGCAATTCTGTCAAGAATTTGCTTACACGAGTTAGAGTAATTACTCATAAAAAACACAAATATTTCATTAGGAGTTTCCATTTTAATTTATAAAAACTTGTTTTTTAAAATAGTAAATATTTTTTTAAAATTTGTTTATTTTTCTTTATGTTATTAAAAAGAGATGAGTAATAATAATGCTCCATTAACATTTGGTATGCAAAATAGCAACGATTACCCCGGTTCGTCTGTAAATCCTTATGAATACAGTTATATCTCCTCTAATATTCCTTATAAATTTACTGATTATAATTCTGAATCAACAGACGCTTCAACTATCTATTCTGGATTAGGAGATATTGAAAAACGTTATCGTTATCAGATGTGGGGTTCAGGTAATGGAATGAATTCTGGAGGTAGATATGCATTTTTGCGTTCAAGAGAATCAATGGATTTAATTAGTAAAACTATAACTAAAAAATTACAAGGAGTTCATCCTGATGGAAAAAATATAATTATTCCTAATGTAACTATTAATAGCGTTATTGATAGTTTTTATGAGAATAATCCAAACACATCAGCTCAAGTATTACAAGAAATGGTTGTAAATCATATAGTAAATTCTATAAGAACTGAGTTTGATACAATTGAAACTAACAATAAACTATCTGTTTGGATTCAAAAATATGACACAGAAAGTGGTTTAAAAAGAGTTCCAGATATTAAATTAAATCAAAAGATGAGACGTCCTGTGTTCCAAATGAGATATTAAGAGGAAATCTTTGATTTCCGGCCTCCATCACGAAGTGATGGAGAGTGCAGCGATGCGGAGGAAAACTAAGTTTTCAGGCATAAGGTAAATTTTTTTATAAACTAATTAAATTAAATTATAATTTAAAAAATATTTTTTAAATTATAAATAAGTAATATGAAGATAACAATTATTGATAATGATTTTACTTTTTTAGGAAATGAAGTAAGTAATCCTAGAAATTCTGGAGATTCTGCTAATTCTTCATCTCATGCCTTATCAAATAATTATGGTCCCGATAAAGAATTACAATATACTAATATAAGAAAAGCTATTGCTAAACTTTTTTATAATTATAAGCAAGGTTCAAGTTTTTATATGACAAAGACTCAACAACATGAGAATTATGGAATTTATAAAGCGCGCGTAAGTATGGATTTATTAGGAAATGAGAAATTTATTGTAGCAATTGTTCCAAATGATAATATTCCTATAGGAAATATTAAATTTCTTGAAAGTTTAAGATGGGTAAGTTTTCAAACAAGAGAAACAACAAATATAAAGAAAGAGTTTAATAAGATCGACATTCAACCACAATCTTATGTTCAAACAGATGTTCCTTTATTGAATGATAAAATTCATTACGAGAAGACAACAAGAAGAGCGTATGTTTATGTTCCAGAAAATCTTCCTTTGAAAGTAGAAATAATTCCATTAAAAGAAGGAGATAGTTATTCTGATCATGGGTCAGTTATTTCAGCCTTAAATATCTTTTCAACAGTAATAAATTTAGAATAAAATATTTTAAAAAATATTTAAATAAAATATTTTATCATATATTATAATAATGAGTATAGTAATTAGAATAAAAGATAATCCTGATGAAAAATTTGATATATATTCAAGTGATAGTTTATCTACTATAAAAAATCGCTTTTTTATTCAAAAATCTATATATCCTCCAGTTGGTAAATTTGAAATTATATCAAAACCAGAATCAGAAAATATTGAAACATCTCTTATTAAAATTCCTGGGGTAGGAACAACTTTAACTGTTGATATTAAAACTGATTTAGAATGGGTAGTACATCCTCTTGAAAATACTGTTTTTAATGTAATAACTTTTCGTGAAATTCTTGATGAATTTGATATAAATGAACAAGACGAAACACAGTTTAAATATAGTATTAGCAAACTCGCTATAAAATGCGAAGATCTTTTTGGAATAAAAGATATTGTTGAAGTTATATTTATATATACTTTAACAATGTACGGATTAGATGAAGATGAGAGTTACGAAGATAGTTATGATAGAGTACAAGAAGATTCATTTGAAAATACATTTGCACTTTCCAAAGAATTAGAAAAATATAAGGATAGATATAAAGAATATTTTGAAAAAATAAAAAAAGAATATAATATAGAAGAAATTCAAAATGCTGAATTATATAGAGAAAAATACGAAGATTTTATAAGCGAACTAAGTAATTATAAACTTAAAAAGTTAAAAAGTTCTCCAATTCAAACAAATATAACAGAAGTTAATTATATTTATAAAGGAGAATGTAAAATGAATATCGATTTGTACGAATTATTTAATCTTTTACATCCTGATAATTTTTTACAATTTGCTAATATTGGTAAATTTTATAAAGTTCTTAATAATTTTAAATACCCAGAAGAATGGAGTTTATTATTTAATGAAGAAGATGAAAGTATTTTAAGATTTTATATTTTTGGTAAAGAAAATTCAGACGATGTAAATGGATTAAATCTTGAAAATCCAAATTCAGATGATTATTTCATGGTTGAATTATTACAAAAAGATGAAAATAAAGGTGTATTTAGTTATGATATTTCTATAAAAGCAAATAGACAAATCCAAATATCTGAAACAAAAATTATTGAAAGAGCTTTAAGCTATCTTGTTGTTACCGGACCCAAGGACCGGGTTACAAGACCCGAGGTCTCGATTAAACGTGACACGGGTTCGATAAAGCCTTATGATATATCTTTGAAAAAGACATTTGGAAATGGATTTTTTATTTATAAAAATTTAGATATGTTTAGAGAGTTATTTTTTGATTTTTGTACAAATCATCCTTATCTTAGAAAAACAATTATATTTGATGAAAAATATAAAATTGAAAAAGAAAGAGGTGGAACAAGATTTTTCATAACTTTAAACAATCTTGAAACTTTTATGAAATGTAGTCTTTACTTTAAAAAGATAAATAAACCATATGAAAGAGAAGTAGAAGCTTATCCAGATGTTGTTAGCGTTGGAGATAAAATTATATTGATAAATATTTTATATGGAGAAAATGCGTTTCAAGTACATAAAACAATAGAATTATTAAATAACTGTTTTGCTTATATGGTAGAAAATGCTGATACATTTTTTTATTCATATTATTCTAAATATATATCAAATATTAAATCTATAAGAGATGTTTCATTTGAAGAAGATAAAGATTTAAGATTAAAGGATATATATCCTCAAATGTTTGTATCAGGATATGGAAGATTTTGTCAGCAACAACCAAAAGTTATATATGATGAAGATGAAATTGAAAAAATGAAAAAAGAAAAGAAAGATTTATTCTTTTTCCCAAAGACTAAAAAAGAAGGTCCTCAAAGTTATTATAGTTGTTCTCACAATAATAAATATTCATTTGTAGGATTATCAAAAAATACTTTATCAAATTCTGATCAATATCCTTATTTACCTTGTTGTTTTGCTAAAGATCAAAATGTAAAAAATAAACTTCGTTTTATTTATGAATCTGATTTTACAATTGAAAAAGAAGAAGGTGTTAAAAAAGAAGTTATAAAATCTAAAAAAGTTTTAAAAGAAGAACAATATGGTATCTTACCTAATAACTTATTAAATGTTTTTAATCTTGTAGATGAAGAAGTTATTACAGGAAAAAATAGATTTTTAAGAATGGGAGTACCACAAGGTATAAATAGTGTTCTTAGCGCTTTATTATTAAGTCTAGAAGAAAGTCCAACAACAATTAATATAGATAAATACCGAAAAAAGATTATTGATTATTCAAATTATAATTTTTCTTCTCAAAGAGGATTACAACCAGAGTTTGTAAGAAATATAATAAATAATAATGAAAATATTGATCCTATTCAATTTATAGATATTTTAGAAAATATATTTAATGTTAATATTATTTTATTTTGCGTTGATAGAAAACAATTTAGAGATGGTACTATATGTAGTTCTAAATTTAAAAGAAATTTTATATTAAATACTTCTCGTAACATTTATGATAAAACTGTATTTTTATACAGAACTATGGGCGGAGAACTTGACGGATTAAAATATCCCCATTGTGAATTAATAGTACAAGAAAAAGAAATGGATGAATTAGAAAAAATTGATGGAGATATTTATAAAAATTTTGATCCTAACTCTGAAATTGTAAAACAAATATACGCGATATACTTAAGTACTATAAATATTAATTATAAAACAATAAAGTTTAAAAATAGATTATTAGGACAGATAGAAGATGGTTATGGAAAGATAAGAACTTTAATTTTTGATTGGGAAAAGAAACCATTTAATATTTTAGTATCACCATCTCCAAACTTTAACAAAGAACAATTTAATATTGTTAAAAGAGAAATTTATATACCTGATTATAATATATCAGCTGTTGATATAGATTCTGCTTTAAGATTTTTAACAAGTGAAGGAATAAATGAAAAAGATATTTCAAAGATAACAGAGTCTAATGAAAATGTTATAGCATTATATTGTAAAAAAGAAAGTCTTACTATTTATATTCCTGTTAAATCTAAACCTGAAAACTATTTGTCAGAAAGTTCAACTCTTCCATTAATGAAGCGCTTTGATGTAAAGAGAAATGAATATCCATATCCAAATAATTTGTCATTTTCTTTATTAAAACAATATAATTCATATAAAAGATTAAGTAATTTTATAACATCTTATTGTTTATATTTATTTTCTCATTTATATAATGATGAATTACGTGTTTTAAGATTTATATCAACAACAGATACATTTGATCAAAAGATAAGAGAATTAGTTAATAATTTTGAAGAAAATATAATTATTGAAGAATCAGAATACAATGTAAATAGAAATTTAAATTTACAAAATAATAGTATAGTTAAAGATGAAGAATATTTATTAGTTGAAAATGAAAAAATAAAGAAAAAATTATTGTACATAGTTTATATAAATATAAAGTACAATATAGATGATATGATTGAATATCGATATAAAAAGTATGTAAGTGATTTTTATACAACATCTAAAGATTTTAATATAAGCGAGCACTTTACAATATTTTTTACATCAATAGAGTTAAATTTTACAAAAAAAAATCCTAATAAATATATTGTATATAACATTCCTCCTACTATAAAAGATTCTATTTTTTTCTTTAAGAACGAAAGTGTTTTAGATGGAAATATATGTATTTTACAAAAATGCGAAAATATAGAGAATGCTTTATATGTAGCTTCAGAATGGAAAAAAGAAAAAATTAATAAAGCTCAATATAATGGCTTATTGAATAAAGATACAACTAATTATACTATATATAATTATGTAGGAAATGAGGAATATGATAATATTGTAATAGCGAATATTTCTGATACAACATTTTATAATGTCTTAATACATAAGTTCCAACAAATTGAAAAACCAATAATTTATGCTATTTTAGAGTATTAAGTTTGAAATATTAATATTAAATTCTAAATATCCAAAAGCAGTATCGTTATAAAAAGCAATAGAATTTTCTTTTATAATACCTTTATAACTAATGCTATGATTTATTTCAGGATGAAATTTTATAAATTTAATCTCATATGGATATGCATCTACCCATTTAGTTACTTTTCCAATTAGTATGAAAAACATTTCTTTATTTCTAAATTTTGTATTTCCATGTCCATTTATTTTATTTCCATCTATCTGTATTAATACATCTTTCCATTCTGTTTCTTCATTTGTAGATTTTCTATAACTTTGTCCAGACATTCTATAGTCTCCTTTAAAATCATAATTTTGTGTCATCGATAATTCATTTTGTGATAATTCAAGAGCTACAAAACTAGTTAATAAACTATCTAATTCATTTTCTGAACGACATTCCATAGAAGACATTTTGTAATTTAATCCTTAAGGATAGTAATTTAATTTATCTCTAAATAAATTAAATTAAATAAATCAGTTTCTGGTATTTTTGATACTTGTTCCAAATTAAATAAAATATTTTTCTAAAACACGCATAGGAATATAACTTAATGTTTTCATATGCGTTGATTCAGGTATTATTCTTGGAGCTATAGAAGGATCATATTCATATGCTTCTATCCATCTATTTACACATAAACACCATTTATCACCATCTTTTAGTCCAGGAAATCCTCTTAAAGGAGATATTAAATCATTTCCTTTTGAGCGTGTAAATCTTAAAAAATCATTATTAACAACTCCGCAAATAAGATGAGTTCCTTCATCAGCAATATTATAACTGCAACTTCCAGATCTAGCATATCCTGTAAGAGGATCAATACTACAAACTTTAAGAGGAGTTCCAAAAACGTTTAACTTATATTTATTTAAATTTAGATTCAAATCTTGTTCTGATTTAATAAAAGCTTGTGTATTTCCCATTTATATATACATATATATTAAAAAAAATTAATTTTCAGAAAATGCTAAATATACTTGTATATATCTATTAACTTGACCTTGAGGGCAAAATCCTGATGTTTCCTCCATATCTATAAATTGTCTCATAAAAAGTGTCATAGCATCAGGATTATTTCTTATAACTTTCCATACTTGAGATCCTAATAAATTACAATTATAATTAGTATTTCCATCAATATCCCATTTATTATAAACATAAGAAGGTACTCTTGATAAAATTTCAATATTTGTAGATTTTCCAAGAGGAATAATTTCTTTTTCCCAATAATATTTTAATTCGCTTTTATCTTCAATTATAGGTAATTTATTTTTTATTTCATTAAAATAATTCTTTATATAATTATCATAATAATGTGTTTCTAGTTTTAAGTTATAAGTCATTTATAAAGCTATAAAAATAATATTTAAATATACATTTTTTTATATAAAAAAATGTATATAGTTTATAATCCACAAGGTCGTTTTGCAAATAATTGTTTTCAATATTTTGCTACAAAAGTTATTCAAAAACTTATAAATGAAAATTATAGAAACAAGTTCCCTGATTACAAAGGAGATATATGTCAATTTGTAGATGCGAATAGTTCTCACAGACAATCATTATTAGCTACTAATAAATGGTTAAGAGTTGATGATAATCTTTTCATAAATTTATATAAGTCTCTTAAGACTAATCTTTTTAACAACTTTAATTCTAACTTTTACATGGATGGATTTTATCAATTTGATTTTTTTATGTCTGAAAATCTTGAATATATAAAATCTCTTATAAATAGTGAAAATAAAGATAGTATAAATGCTAAATATTCTATATCAGATTTGTATTCAGCTTTTAATAGGTACCAAAAAAATGAATTTTTAGATGAAGATTTAATTGTTCATATACGTCTTGATGATTTTATAAATGAAGGAAGAAATTCTTATGTTATGTCAGATATGACTTATTTTAATACTATAAAAATTATTCAAAATAAACATAAATTTAATAATATTTATATAGTTGTTGATAAAATTCATAGAGTTTGGGAAAATCAGTATATAAATAGTCTTTTATCAAATCTTAAAAATATTGGTATATCAAATGTTTCAGTATTACCTACGTCTGATTTATTAACAGATGTGGCAAGATTATATTCAGCAAAAAATGTGTTATGTAGTAATTCTACATTTTGCTGGATTCCTGTTATTCTTGGAAAATGTGAAAAGAACTGGTTACCAAACAAAAATACTTGTAGTAATCAAAGATTTTTTAAGATAAATAGTCATACTCAAATATATCCTATGGAATATTTATATATGACTAAAGAAGAAAGTGTTGAATTAATTTAATTAATTTGAATATAATCTCCTTCTTTTATTTTATATATTTGTGTAGTATTTAGAGGAAGTTCTATAACATATTTACTAGGTAAATCATAACTGCATGTAATATTAGTTAAATCAAGAGGTTTTGCTGTTTTAATACATTGAATAGTTCCATTTTCATTTACAAAAAGAACATCTAATGGAATATATGTATTCTTCATCCAAATAGATGGATAACTATCTTCTTCATAAACAAATAACATACCATGTCTATCTGGAAGATAAGTTCTTTCCATAAGACCGTGAATTTTTTGTTGTTGTGTAGAAGCAATTTCAAGTCTTAAAGGAATAATATTTTTCTGAGAATTATATACAAAAAAATCTTTAGAATTCATACTTATTATATTATTATAATAAAAATATTTTTTGTTATTAATAAAAAAATCTTGGTAATATATTAAAATGGATACTTTCACAAAATTATTTTGGATTTTTACAATACTTTTTATAAGTTTATCATATTATCTATTATGCTGTACTAAAAAAACAAATGTATTTTATCTTCAAATTGCTTCCGGACTTGGTATATTTGCGACAAGTAAAATTGGTAGAACTTTTTTAGGATTAGAATAATTTTAAAAAAAATTATCACCACCGTACATATACTTCTCATGTTTATCATAAGTGGTTCATTTATATTTATAGGGAATCAAAGATTTTTGACATGTATTTTTTCAAGATTACCGGAGCTTGAAACTCTTTGAGTTCTTGAGAAAAGAGATGACTCCAGATTAACATAAATTACATTTATGATTTTCTTCATAATCTTTAATTAATTTTACAATATCTTTATGAAAAAAGAAAGATGTTAAAGTATAATTTACTGTTTTTAAAAAATGATAATCATCTCTGTCTAATACAATTTCTTCCGATTTTCTGGACCCGGTACTAGTATTTAAATTAAGGTAATCCTGGTCCCGGGTCAGGTAATAAAATTCAATCCAATCATATCTAATTTTAGAATAATTTAAAAATTCTTCTTTATTTTTTAAAAGTTCAATAGTAATACCATCTTTATATGTATTAATAAGATTTTTATATTTTGATTCTAGTCCTAAAGGTTCAGGTTTAGTATTTGTATCAGTCATTATATAAAATTATATTTTATTTAAATAAATAAAATATAAAATAAAAATGAGTACTCCAGATTTTTGGGAGAATTGGTTAAAAAAATTTTACGAAAAAGTTAAAGATACTAATATTAAAATATCTAAAAATCCAGATAAAGTCGCTGTTATAATTGAACCACGAAAACATCCTCTTTTAAAATATGTAATATTTAATTTTATGTATTTTTTAGCTCCTAAAGGATTTGGATTACATATTTTTTGTGGAACTCAAAATTATGAATTTGTATCTGAAATAACAAGAGAAATAAAAGGATATACACATATTACTAAATTGCCTTATGAAAATTTAACAGAACAAATGTATAATGGATTATTAACAACAAGTGGAATTTATGAAAGAATATGGATGTTACCAGAACATATATTAATATTTCAGACTGATACTATATTATTTAGCGGAGAATTAGAAGAATTTTTTAAGTTTGATTTTATAGGAGCTCCATGGAAGCATAGTCCATTTAAAGGATGTAACGGAGGTTTAAGTTTGCGAAATAGAGAAGCAATGATAAGAGTTTGTAAAAATAATCCATGGGTATATGATAATGAAGATGGTTTTTTTAGTTATAGATATGAGTCGCAGTTAAATATGCCAGAGCTTAAAGATAAATTAAAATTTAGTATGGAAACAATATGGGGAGATGACGAAGTAATAGGATTACATGCTGCGTATAAGTTTCAAAATTTAGAAAGATTAAAGAAATTATTAGAAAGAAAATGGAAAGAAATTTTTAATGAAGAAATTAATTTATAAAATAAATTTTTATCTTTAGTATATTAAAAGATAAAAATGTCACGAAAAAGAAGTCGTTTAGATTCGTCTGATGATGATTTAGGAGATTTGGCAGATTTGTTTCAAAAAGGAACTGGTCTTGAAAGAACTCGTCGCGCAAATCCAAGACGAGGTGTTGTTCAAAAAAGAGAACATGAGGAGGAAGAACGTCGCAAACGTTCTAGATTAGAAGCTGAAGAAAAAGCCCAATTAAAAGCTCTTAAAGAACTTGAACGTCAAAGAAAAGCAGAAGAGAAAGAAAGACATGAAGAAGAAATGGACGAACTTGAAATTATGATGGAGGAAGGTATGCATGTAGGAGGATTTAAGGATAAATATGGCTCTGGAAACGGTGAAAGATGGTTTCAAGAAAGAATCAAAAAGAGAGGTAAAAAGTCTCGTAAAAGTGGAAAGAAGTCTCACAAGAAATATTCTCTTAAAAAGAGAAAGAGTATCAGACGTAGAAAATCTAAATCTAAGTCTCTCTCCGGTTCAAAAGGTAAAAAACAAAGTAAGAAATATAGAAAATCTTCTAAAAAACGTTCAAAGAAACATTCTAAGAAGAGAATATCTAGACGTAGAAAGTCTCGCTCTTTGAAAAAATAATTTTTTATATATTTATTTTTATATAAAAAATCAAACAGCTTTACCTGCCCACATTATAGCATTACACATTAATTCTCCACCATTTGTAGAAGCATTCCAAAAATCAGATCTAGAAGCATTAGAAGGAGGGAAAAAATTAAGAGCTACAGTTCTAGCTGTACCAATAGTTTTTTTTACAACAAGTAAATTATTATCATTATATTGTGCTACTACAGTAGATCCAGATTGAGCTGTTAAACCTCCTGCTCCATATCTAGATGTTCCAGGATTAAAAGATGTAACACCTAACATTAAAGGATCTCCGGATGTATAAGTTCCAAGACCTGTACTTGCCATAGTTTGATTTCCGGGAAAAATAACAGGACAGTTTGTATAAGTAAAACCAGTAATAGCTACACTAGCAATAGCAAAAACAGCAATAACAAGGGATCCCCCATTTGTAATAAAAGTGTTAAGGTTTGCTCCTAAAGAAGAATTTACACTTCCATCAGTCCAAACAAATACAACATCATAGTTAGAAGTAGTTAAATCACTACCGGTATAACTGCTTCCATTATTTTGAGTAATAGTGAGAGTTTTAGTAGGATAATAAGTATTTTTAGCATTATTTATTTTTGTAATAACATCTGTATACCAAGAAGCTGTACTTTCATTAGCTATAATATTAACGCGAACAGTATTAGCTCCTGTAGGATTAGAATTAGAATATAAATTCCAAGCAGAAGGGCCAAAATTATATATTAGAGGCATTATTAATATATAAAATAAAATAAAATAAAATTATGAAACTCCTCCAAGACCAATACACCAAATTGTATTAGAAGGAATATTAAATCCAGTTCCAGTTCCTCCTATAGAAGTTGGAATATCTACAATTGCGTTATAATGAGTTCTCCAGTAAGTTTTATTAAGCATTGTAAGTTTAGAATTTCCAGAAGAAGTAAATACATAATTTTGTGTAGCACTATTAAAGGTTTTATAATAAGGTCCATTTACACATCCTATTAAGAAATAATAACCAGCTGATACAGATTGTGTAGATGTTAAGTTTGTAGTTGTAATACCTCCAGAGCTATAAGAGACACTTGCGTTTCCAATAGAAGCAATATTAGATTGCGAGAAAGATTGTGTATTTGGCGAAGTAGCTTTACATATATAATAAGTCCAGCTATTACTTCCAGAAGTATAAGTATATTGTTGAATTTGAGTAAAAGAAGTATTTTGATTAGCATAAAACATTTGCCAAGTTATAGAGTTAGT
>JACCDP011524171.1_pt1 | contig 15464 bp, 7 predicted proteins | sample 7445841 | NCBI WGS metagenome assembly JACCDP01 (sample SAMN15323441, study PRJNA562643) | freshwater metagenome | isolation source: river surface water | place: USA:Blue River Watershed | collected 2017-08-17 | reverse complement strand
CTAATCCAGTATAGATAAATGCATCTGCTTCAAATACTAAAGTGTAATCAAAGTTTTCGGTATCCATAGTTTCTAATGCCATTCTATGTGCCAAATAACATCCGTAGTGTCTACCTGTCATCCACCCTAAACCAGCGCCAGGATATAACTCTCCTGGTTTATTATCTTTACTTATATGCTCCGGTCTTCTACAATTTTCAGCGGGTGCAAATCCTTCATATGGTTGATTTACAATTGGTTCATAATACATTCCATATTTTTCCAGTTGTTTAATAGATTGGATAGATACCCTTTCTCTCATATCATCCGGTCTAGTCAACATATGTTTTATTTGAATACGAGGTTTCTTACGATACCAAGATCTAAATCCTCTACTGAATTGTTTATAAAAATATTCATCTGCCGCTCGTGTTACGCCTGGAAAATAACTTCCACCATAATCATCTCCACTAATAATACCGCCTGGTTTTATTTTATTATACCATGTTTTTATATCATCGGTAACAGCTTCATATGAATGCCCAGCATCTAACATTATATAATCGATACTATTGTTTGTAAATTGATTAGCTGCATTACGTGATGTATCTTTTATAATACCAAACGAGCCATAATTATTTGAAAGAACTGTATTATCGATGAATTCATAAAATATATCCCCATTAAATGCTCCTACTATATTTTGGTGTAAGTCCTCATCATCAGTTCCTTTGAAAGTATCGATTGTTATAAAATTAACTTCTTTTTTTAATTCTTTAAGTTTATCTAACAAATAGTTTGCAGATTTACCAAGCCAAGTTCCAACCTCAACCAAAGTAGAATTAGGTGTAACATTATCAGCAATATAATCGTATAAATCATTGTACGAAAAATATCCAGGTACTTCATTAAATTCTGGTTGTAATTTTTCTAAAATAACTCGTTTAGTTAATTTTAAATCATCATCTATATAAGTTACTAATGGGTTATTATCGTATGTATCCAAATATGTATGTAACTTTCTAAATATAGAAGGTAATTTGTAACTCAATGCTTCTTTTACAGACAATGGGTTTAATTCTAATTTAGAACTGAAATAAAACATATCACACGCTGAATAGAATGTGTCCACATCATTTCTTTCTCCCCATATAATACAATTATCAGGAACAAATTTCATCAATGGACCCCAATAGTGTTCAAAATTACCAGCTTGGTTTCCTACAAAGTGAAATTTAATTTTATATTTTTCCAATTGCCTTGCTATTGCAAATATTTCAGCCTGATTTTTACCGGGTGCAAATAGTCCAACATTAAGTACATGCTTCCAAGTTGGGTCTAATCCTAATAGTTTTTGAGCAGCTGCTTTATCAAATGTATATTCTTCAATGGGGTATTCCCATACATCAGTTTCTACACCAGTACTAATAAATTTCTGTCTACTCCATTCCGATACTAAAACATATCTATCGGGATGGTAAGATATTTCAGATGGATTTGTTAATGAACCATGTGTTGATGCTACTATAAAATACTTTCTTTTATCCGAAAATATTCTATCCAATATATTTGTTGCTAAATCAAATTGTGGTATCTCTTGAAAATGTATAATATCAGGTTGAAACACATTTATAATATCAAGTATTTGTGATTTATTATCTCCAAGTGTGTGTACCGGTACTAACGATTTGATTCTATTTTTTTGAACCACAAACGCATCTCCACCACTATTGTTTATTTCAACAATTTCAATTTCAAACTCATTGATAAAATGTTTTACCTGTTTATATGTGTATTGTGGTTGTCCGCCGGTAGAAAGATGTGGACAGACATAAAGTAACTTTTTCTTTGCCATATTGTAACAAATATACGAATTTTTTTTAAAAAAACCAAATTTATTTTAGAAAGTTACATTACCTTCTAATAAATTAATTTCTCCGTTTGGATATTTTTGATTTAAATCGGCTAAGATTATGTTTAATTCTTTATTTGTTTGAATATATTCATCTTCTATAACTAATATGATTTTATTCAATTCGGCTATATCCAAATGCAATTGCCCTGCATTTGCAATTAATTCATTTTTGCGGTTATTAAGTTCTTTTATTTTAGATAAAATACTTTCTTCTAATTTTTCAGTTTGTAATTCCATAATTTTATTTTAATTTTGAGTATTGAAAAAGAATACTTGAAAAAGTCTGCCTGTTTGTTTGTCTTTTCCAAAGTAATCCATTGATTTGTGAAATAATGTAGCATCATACAAAATTAATCTATTAAATTTATTAGATACAACATCGGTTAATTCCCATTTTGTTATATCTTTATAATCAATAAGATATGGGTGATTTAAATCTTTTTCTGTTGGGGTTTCAGTTAAATGTAAAAATCTATCTATTTTACTTTTTTTATGTAAATAAAAACCAGTACCAGATGATAGTGGTGCATTAGGTGTTAAATATAAAACACCAGCCCATTGAACTCCCCCATCCGAATGAATCCAAGAATGATGGTCTTCCGTGGTATATTGAAATGCACCGGTATGCCCATCCTCAAACCAATCTATAATTTTTCCAGAAAAGGGATTTATTATGTATTGAATAGCTTCTTTTATAGTATCATTAAGCAATGGCTTTGTTCTAAATCCAGGAAAATTTCCGGTAATATTAAATTCTTGATTTAAAGCAAAATTTCTAACATCCATAGGATTTGCATAAAAATCATCTATAATAATTAAACTTGTTTTTTGTCCCATAACTTATTTTATATATAAATATACAAATATATTTAAAACCATCTATTTTGAAGAACTTACATATGCTTCTAATGACTCAATCTTATCCATAAGAATTTGAACCGCTTTTGTTAATGGTACAACTATTTTATCATAAGCCAAAGAATCAATAGTAACCGCACTTCCACTTACACCATATGATACATATCTTCTTAATTCAGGATCGGCGTCTAACCATTCTGCTATAAATCCACCTTGTTTTCCAATATAATCTTTTGCGTTTTGCATAGGATACATTTGCTGATAATCTTCTTCCTCACCTACTTCATATGTATTACTATTAATTATTTGCAACGGTGTATATAAAACCGGCCTTAAACGTCTTATGCTATCATATGCGGATTGAGGATAATCTTCTATATCGGTTTTAATTCTTATAGTAGATGAATCAAATATCAATTCTCTACCACTTATACCAAATACCGTATTACCAGGTCTTAGTCTAGCAGTTGCTACGTTGGATGACTGTGATGGGAAGTTACCTCCAGTAAGTTTCGAATTAGTTCCATCAGTTCCAAAACGAATACCTCCTGCTGTATTATCCGTACCAATCCACCCTCCATTTATTCTTAAATTGTTACCAGTTCCCGAAAGATATATGTCACCATCCAATACTTCAATTGCTCTACCACTTGCATTTGCGTTTGTAATTCGTAAACCAGGTTGTGCTAAGTTTGTTTTTATATCAATAAGTGGTACTGTTGCGGTTGATGGGTCATATCTTTCAATTTTAACATAGTTATCAGCATCGGAAATTGCCAATAATCCGTTTTGTCCAATTTCTACCTGTGAAAGTTGTGCATTAAATGTTTGTGATTGTGCATCAACATTACCATATAATGTTACATTTCCCGTATTCGCATATCCACTTATAAATGTATATATGTGTATGTAATATGTATCAGCTGCAGGAAATGTTATTGATTTTGAATATCCATCAGCATATACAGACGCATCATCTCCTAAAGGACCGTTGATGCCATACGGCGCTTGTGCCAATGTAAATGAATCGATGAGAGTACCACTATCATCAGGAGTATCATATATTCTGGCCTGTATATAAAAATAAAGGGCTCCATCAAAATTACTATCAGATGTTATAGACATTGTACCATCAGTACCCCAATTTAACACCGATTTCGTATAAGTACCTGCCGTTGATACGGAAAATCCTGTTGTATCATAAATTACTTCTTCGGAATAAAAATTACCAGGACCAGATAAGGTAGTTCCAAACCCATAATCAAAACTTGCAGGTGGATTTATAGTTACCGTACTAGCACCTCCTCCTGGAGAACTTATATTTCCTTGTTTTACATCAACTCTCTTAATACCACTAGTATCATAAATTTGGACTGATTTTGCATTAGCATTTAATACAATGGAATCGGTACTATCTTGGAAATTACCATCCTGAACTTTCCAGTTTCCTATTTGAGAAACTTGGGAATCATCCGTTAAAATTTTTCCTCTAATTTCTAATACTGCATTATTCCAATAAATGTATGGCTCTCCAGATGCAACATTTTGTCCAAATCTAAATTGTCCATCTTGTTGTAAGTAAAATCCTGGAGCAGTTCCAGTTGTTAATGATGTTGCTCCCGTACTTCGTATAAATCCATTGGTTAATCCATCAGTACCAATTACCAACCCTCTTGTAATAGTTGCATCTTGCGCTAATAAAATATCAGTTGCAACCGAACTAAATGTTGCACCAAACGGCTCCCAATATGTTGTATAATTAGCACCAGTAATAGGTTTTGTAGTTGTATCTGTTGGTGTGTATGTTAGTTTACAAATATAGTATTGCCCATTACTTCCTTTTACAACATCACGTCTTGTAGCCAATGATGGGGATGCTGGGTCTCTAAAATATTGTACTCCTTCGGTCCACGGCCCTCTATAAACTACACCAGGACCAGGCCCACCGGCAGTTCCGGCAGTTCCACCACTACCGGACGTACCTCCACTACCAGCTGTTCCAGATGTACCAGCAGATGCTGCTATAATCCAAGGACCAGCTCCAGGATATCCAGTTAGTGCATTTGTATTATTTGTTGCAATGTGTTGATAATTTTGTGCTTGAGCAGATGTACATTGCCAACTCTGTCCTGCATACGAAACTATATCATTTGTAAAATATGTATCACCCGCTGTCCAAGCTCCTCTTAATGAACCTTCACTAACTCCTGGTTCAAGTTGTCTAATTGCTCCTACAATTGTTAAAGTATCCCCATCCCAAAACATTCCCTTTCCAGAAGTAGATGTAGTTTTGATTGAAAATCTACCCGTAGTACCAGCAGTTCCATCTTCATAAACACCCAAAAATATACCAGGCCTATCATATCCTATAACTCCGGTAGGTGCTGCAGATGAACCCGCAGTTCCCGCAGTTCCTACGGTACCAGTTTGTCCAATTGCAATATACGGGTCAGTTCTTCCACCTGCTAATACAATATTTGCAAATGGAGTGTTTATATCTTTAACACCTACGTTAATTGTGTTTTTAACAAACGATTCTTCAAATATTGCAATCTTAGCCGCTACAAAGAATTCTTCTTCACCTAAATATTGCCAATGGTCACTATCAACCCAAGGTGCCGCAGAACCACCATTATCCGGTTGCTGCGGTCCTACAATTAAAGCTGGATTGTGTTTCTTTCCAGTATTAGGTCCAGAACCACTTACGGCTGCCCAATAATGTGTTTCGTTATTATAATTTGCCGGATTAGGCCATATTACTGCATCTCTACGTTTATTCGTAGTTTCAACCGAGCCAATGTAATCAACTGTATTAGCCCAAATACCTCTCATTACAATACCAGGTCCGGTATTACCTTCATATTGTATTGATAACGATTGTGTTTTAATTAAAGTTTGTCTACCTTCACACTCTATTTGATACACAATTTCTGCGGTTGGATTATTTACGGGGTCAGCCCAACCAGTAATACTTCCAATTGTTGCAGGAGTTCCACTTACAAATTGTCCGGCAGTTAAACCACCCGCTAAAGTAATGTGACCTGATTTACTGGATATTGTTACTCTACATTTTTCTTTTGATAATCCAGTTGTACCATACGCATCTGTATCAGTAGCCGGTAATGGATTTGTATTCACCAATTCAGTACTGCCTCTATATGCTCTAATAGTATTACTCGTTCCCGTCAAATCATATTGTCCCGATACTTTGTAAACTACCGATGCATTTTCATTTGTCATCTTTACATCATACGGAGCGGGTGCTTCAAATTGAACTGAAAATGATTGTGTTACAAATTGTGTTTGTCTCGCCAAAGGTCTTATACTGGTATTTGTACTAGAACTATCTCCTTCAAAATCTATTCTATATACAATTTGTCCACTTTTATTTGTAGCAGGAGAAGTCCAACTAGTAATATTTCCAATTGTTGCTGGATTTGTTGTAGGAGTAGGGAATACGTTTGCCTGATTAATCCACGCATCTTTATAAACTATGGATGCGGATGAATATCCCAACACACCAATAGGGTCATTATTAAAATCTAAATCATTTGGGTCATTTGGTAATGGTAGTGGATTTGCATTTATCAATTGTTGATTACCATTAAATGTGGTAATTTTCATTCCAGTACCACTAACATTTGTTGTCCACAAATCAGCAGTTATAGAACAATTATCATTTGTTGAAGCGAGTTTATACGAATCAGCACCTGCCTTTATACCAGATATAGTTAATTGCCCTTCAGCTCTATATGGATTTACAGTTGGGGATGTATATGGATTACCATCCGTAATTTTAACTTTATACGTTTTTATTGTATCCGGTCCAATATCATTATAAGTAACTTGCGCAAGTTCTGCAGTTGGTGGTGTACCCGTACCATCGACCTGTAATACAAATTGCTCCGAACCATCTAATGCAACATCAAATAATGAAAATTTAACATTTGTAGCGGATGCCGTTGTATTAAATGCCGTTGCAGTTAATATAATAGGTTCTTGTGAATTAGCGGATACTCTACCATTTCTATCGTAATTTACACTATAAGAAGATGCTTTAAAATCTACACTACGTGCTTTAGGTGGTGTTACATTTTTTGTAAATGCCTGTGTACGAGTAAAAATAGATGATGTATATTGATGTCCAGCTCCTAACGCAAAGGGATATACTTGAATAGTATATATTGCATTAGCCGAAACATAAGGATAATCAAATCTATTAAAATTTAAAGTTGCTGTACTGAATGATGATGAACTAGGCCCATGTGTATTAAATAACGTTGGACTTGTAAAATCAATACCGGAGCCAGTTCTAATAGGCCATACTCCCAATGAACTACTAGTTTCTACTTTAGTTATTCTCCAAGTACCAGGATCAGTTGATTGAGTTGTAAATCTTAAAAAATCATCACCTTCTTTTACTTGAATTGTTGTATTAGCAGCTGAGTAATTTGAAATATATCCAACTTCATCCGATATCACCGATGGTGATGTTGGTGATATTAAAATTTGAATTGGAGGTGGTCCTTCCAATACCTTAGTATAATTTACAACTACACTTGCGGTATAAATTGATGAAGTAAAATAGGGATGTATAATCAATGGATATTCAATACTTCCACTTAACTCTCTCATATTAGATGAAGCACTTACTATCAATGATGCCGTATATGGTACTCCAAATGATGATGTAAATTGTATATTACCAGCTTTAACATTTTTTTCTATTATAGAAGATGATGCTATATAGAAAGTACCATGTGTGTTTAAATTATCTAAAGTATGTGCACTTGAAGTAAACGCAAGATATAAAGCACCTTGCTTTAATTTAATATCAGTAATAGATGGTCTGAAATCGTTTATGACTCCTCTTGAATTTGCACCAAGAGTTACCGTTATTGGATTAACTTCAAATACAATACTTTCATCCCCTTGCTTACCTTCTGGTACAATTGTAAATGTTTTATCAATACTCACCGATGCCGAAGTCCAAGGTTCAGTATAAACAAATGTTAATGTTAAATTTTTAGTTTGATTTAAAGGACTCCTAACATTGCCAGTTGGTGTTTGTGATGGAATTATATTTTTATTCTCATCCGTAGCAACAACCGTTAAAGTTGGGTCTAAACTTTGTGTATGATAGTATAACCAATACTCTGGAACCCAATCTTTATTAATTGACATTGATGGGTATACCTGAAATGATGCTGTTATATTTTCATTTTCTCCGGCGGTTGCTCTTTTTGCAAATGATGCCGTTGCGAATGCAAATGATGGTCTAAATGTATTTTCAATTCTTGGATTTATTGTAAACGTATCTACGTTAAATAATACCTTACCACTATCTAAACCATCTTGTAAATCTTCTAATATAATTGATGCCAATACCGATGATGATACCTCGTAGGCCGGTCCTGATGCCGCTGATGATGAAGGCATTAAGAAAATAGTCCTTCTAAAATCTATCGAATCTCTATTGAATACTGCATTATAATCTATTTGTCCCGTACCAATTGAACCAGTTGTTAATCCATAAATCATGCCACTCGCAGTAACATATGATAAATTTACAAATCGTTCAGGTTCAGTTGCCGGATTTTTAGATGCTGATAAAATGTGTAGTTGAATATCAGAAAAGTTTTTGTAAGATTGTTTACTTAATAAAATATCATTTATACCATCAATTCTTACTGCCTGTATTTCTAAAGATGATGTACTACTATTTCTAATCTGAGTTCCTCTATACGGCCTAATAATATGATTAACTCCACCAAATCCATCTAATATTTTATATATGTTAATGGTATCAGTAAATCCTTCACATTCTCCAGTTATTTTTACTAATTGAACATTTATATCACTTCTAGATCCTGTGAAATCCTGAACCCTCATAAAAACATTACCAGTTCCTATTCCCTGTAATACACCAGGATATTGACCACTTCCGGAATATAGTGGTATTGGTTGTTGATAAATTGATTGAGTATATTGAGATGAAGATAATGCGTTTCCAAAAAAATCAAATGATGCTGATGTATAATTCACCGAACCTGTTAGTAAAGTTTTTTCTTCTTCTATCGTTATAATTGTAGGTGCTACTGGATTAGAACCAGAATCAAATTGAAATCCTGCACTTGATGCTATTAATCTTAATTGTTTTCTAATTGTTTGTAAATTGCCACCATCAAATGTTTTAGATTCTTCTACTAATACGGGAACATAGTTGTTATTTATATCATAAAATTCAAAACGATAATCAAAGGTTTCAACTGGCAAACTTCTCGGTACTGATTGTATAAATGTTATTTCATCGGGAGAATATGCCGTTTCTTGAGCGGCTCTTAAACTTACATCAGCTATATGCCACCCAGTTCCTTTTACTTCAAAATATAGTTTTGAATTTGTAAAATTTTCAGCTTTAAAATTTACAGACGCTATTTGTTTTTGTAAAATGGCAGATGAATCCGCTTTAAATATTACTATATCTTGCTCATCTCCACCAATTACCGAATCTTTAGAACCACTAATAAAAACTCTAAGTTGACCTAATTGTCCTATGGTTGTGGTATTCCCTCTATAATTTAATCCAAGTGTATATTCTGTATTTTCAGTTAGATTAAATGATTTTGATGTGTAAAAATAATTCGATGATAAATTTCCATCCAATTTTACAGAATTAAATAAATAATCTTGATTAAATGTTGCCGTTAATGAATTTGATGATGTTACCCAATATCCAGTTGGGTGTTGTGATTTAAAATTTTCTTTATCAAAAATTCCATAGAATTCTTGATTTTTTACTTGGGATTCTAAATCTATAAGCAGTTCATTTGATTCTAATTGTATTTCCTGAATAAATTGATAATCTGCTAAATCTGATTGTGATTTTCTAAATATTTTTACTCTAGCAACATCTCCAACAAATGTAGTTAAATCGGTAATATTAATTTTAGCAAAAGAACCGGTCAATGCAGTTTTTAAATTATCAACTCCTTCCGTGTAATTAAAAGATGCAGTAAATCCTTCATTTGTAAAATTTTCAACTGGTGCATTCGAACCTAATGAAGTATTACTATATGGCGGTTGTACGATAATCTGTCTATCGTTTATTATTTCGGTTACTAATGGTCTATAAGATAAATTAGGAAATTCTAAATATGTGTCAACTACCGATGCTGTCCAAAATGTGTTACCTACGGTAGTTAATAGATATGAAGTTGGTGATGTATAATTTAATAATGATTGTCCAGCTACAGGTGTTTGAGATGTACCATTCACCGAGCCTGTTTGTATTTTTTGCGCAACAACGTTTGAAAATATTGGTTTTACTATTTCGGTAATATTAACAACCGGTCTTTTGTAAAATCTAACTTTATCTTCATTCGATAATAATCTATTTACTTTAAATGTTTTTTCCCATTTTAAATTATAAACATTTTTCCATTCATCTGGAATTTCTTGCGTTATTCCGTCCGCATCTATATAATTTTTTGCTTCCCCTAAAATTGTAATTTTAGCCTCTCCAATTGGAGTATCTTCATAGACATAAACTGCAATTAATTTCGATAATCCCTCATAATATTCAGGAACACCATTACCAGGCTCATAATATATTGGGTCCCCATTAACATCTAATATTTGAATTTTTATTTCAGTTGTTTCCTTTAGATATGGAGAACCTTCAATTAAAAATCCATTTTTACCACCGGTAAATGTATCAGCAAATTCAGTTATTTTGAAATAAGTTGAATTGGGGTTATCATCCACCAAAAACGTATTATAATTTGTTAGTGGTGCTGTTAATGTTTCCGCATATTTTTTTATTATCGGCATTTGATTCTATGATTATTTGTTAATAAATATTAGCTTTAATATTTATAATTAATAAAAACTAAAGAATACTAAATAAAACTAAAGAGGTATATGAAAAAATACGCTATGATACAAATTGATGCCGAAATTCATCAAGTATTAAAAGAATTTTGTAAAGAGAAAGGATATAAAATAAATGGCTTAGTTGAAACCCTTATAAAAGAAAAGGTGCAGTCTTTAAATAAGACCACACCTAAAAATATATTACCAGTTGCTTCTAAAATTCAATCTTAGAAAATCCGTTTTCTTTTTTAATTTCGATAAGTCCATCTACAATATCTCTCATTTGTTCTAAGTGAGAAATTACCCAAATAAAATCAAATTGAGTTTTAAGATACTGCATCATCATAAATAATGATGATAGGTTATCTGCATCCAATGTGCCAAAACCTTCATCAATTACTAAGAAATTGGGACGAGGTAATCCACATATGTTTATTAGTGCAACTCTAATTGCCAATCCACTAATAAATTTTTCCATACCACTACCCATTTCCAATGTCCACTCTTGGTCTTCATATACAAGTTTTGCATTGATATTTTTACCATCAGTATCCATTGAAAGCGAAAAATCTACAACTTGTGCCAATATGTTATTCACTTCGTTTTCGATTACAGGCATTGCTTTGGAAATAAGTTCATACGGTACTCCATCTTTTTTTACCGCATCTAAATAATAAGTGTAGAGTGTATTTTTATTTTCTAAATCTTTTACTTCACTTATTTTTGCTTTAGTAGTATTAATAAATGAATCAATAGAACCAATTTCACCGGTTTTTTGTAAAATCTTTTTATTTATATCTGAAATATCTTTATCCAATTCCTTTTTTTGAATTTCTAAAGTTTTAACACTTTCATTTATTTCTTTATTTTTTATTATAGTTTCCGATATTGCATTGTACCTATTTATATCGGCTTTTATTCCAGAAAGTTGTGTTATTAAAAGTTCATACTGAGTTCCCAACCCATCTAATTCTGCTTGGGTTTTTTGTATAATGATTTCACCTTTTTGATATTTGTTACGAAGTTCTATTAAACTACTCCAAACATTATCAACATCTGCAAATGGTTCGGTTGTTTTGATTAAAGAATGGTGAGCAATATTAAGAGTTTCTAATTGAGATTCTTGTGTTTTAACAACTTCTTTGGTAGCAATTGCATCTTTAACAAATACGTTATTCATACAATACTGACAATTAGGGTCATATTCATGTTGTTCCAAATGTTTTAACTTATTTAAATTAGATTCATATTGCGATTCCAATTTATCTATTTGTTGTTGCACATCTGCGATTTTACCCTTTGCCAAATCCCACTCTTTTTTAGCATCATCTATTGATAATCCATTTATTTCCGAATGTTGGTTTATAGATTGTGATACTTCATTTAAAAGTGTATGGTATTCGTTTATCTTACTTTCTTTATCTTCCCTATCCTTTCTGTTAGTTACTAATTTGTCCTCAATGCTGCCCTTCGCTGCCTCTAACGTGGATAATTCTAATCGGCTATCAATTGGGGTTAGTGATTCCTTTAGGTCAGATATTTGATTTTGAATTTCATCCTTTTTTTTATTCAAATCTTTAAGGGTTATTTCTAATTCGTTTACAATTTTTTTTGATTCCTTTAGGTCGGTTTCTTTCGTCGCCAATTCGGTTGTAAAATCAGTACGTTTGAAATTTCTGATAAGTGCACTCACTTCCTTAATATCTTCATTAGCAGCCTCATACAACTTATCAAATATATCCAACCCCATAAATTGAGCAAGGAGGTCCTTCCTCTCCGATTGTGATTTATCAATGAATAAGGTGTTGTTTCCTTGCAACGATAGTGCAGTGAGTACAAAATCCTCATATCTACCAACATATTGTTCAATGATGGAGTTAGTATCTCTCCTTTCAGTTCCATTAAGGGATTCTGATATACCATCTTTTACTCTCCAAAATTGAACATCAACTTTAACGTTTCTTCCTTTGTTAACCATCCTTGCTTCTCTCCTTATATAGTAAGATACACCCTCTACTTCAAAGTCCAATTGGCAATGGAAGTCTGATTTCCGATTATTTAATATATTACCTGCTTTGAATGTTCTACTACATCTGTCAAACAAACAAAATGATATTGCATCGAATAGTGATGATTTTCCGCTAGCGTTTGGTGCAAATAATCCCATTAGTCCGCTAACCTTATTAAAATTAATTATATTGTTTTCACCATATGAAAACATATTGGAGAATTCAAACCTTACCGGCTTCCATTGCACGTTTCGGGTTAATTCATCCATTACTATTCTACTATTAATTTCCTTATTTAAGGATTGTATTCCCAATACATCTTCCGGCGTTACAAATGGTAACATCCTTTGTATGTAATCACTTATTAAAGAGTTTTGATAATTGATATCCGTAATATCTTCAAGCTCTATTTGATTATCTCTATCACCGGTTTTTTTCTTTGCTAAACTATCCGTTTTTATAATTGTAAAATCTTCAACTCCATACTTTATTTTTATTTCGGTTATTGCCCGCTTTGTATCCGCCGAATCGGTATCAGAAAATCTTACTCTAAGTCTTGGAAACTTTGGTAAATTAATTATATCTGGTACTACGCCATTTATAACATCCATAGTATAATATCCATAATCATTTTGAATATCAACTTCTTCATATGTCATTGTATCTAAATCCCAAACTAAGAATCCATGTTTATCTAAAGTTTCACCGAAGTTTTGTTGTACTAATGAACCTGCATAAACTACTTTACATCCTTTTGGAGAAATCATTTCCTGTCTCTTATGAATATCACCTAATAGTGCCAAATCATACCCATCAAACATATCGGTTGTAAAATGACGAGAAGATACTACATATCCAATATCGGTTTGAGAGTTATCCACCGGTCCGTGAAATAATGCAATTTTTTTGTTTGCAAATAACGTATCGGCTTTAGGCCAATTATTTTTGTTATCAAATATACTGAATACTGCAAAATCCACATCACCAATTCCGTAAACCTGAGTATCTCTTAAATAATGTAGGTTCGGTAATTTTAATGCATCCACAATTGGAGTAAGTACATCTAATCTATCCGAATTGTTCATATTACAATCGTGATTACCCGCAATAAGAATAGTTTCACAATGCTTTGTACACTCCGTTAATAACCAACTTATTTCTTTTAGTAATTCAGGTGACATTTCTAATTTAGCGTGTGCAATATCACCTGCCAAATAAATAATAGAATCATCAGTTCCTCTTTTCTTAATCTCATCAAACATAGAGTAGAATACTTCTCTAAATTCTTTATGTCTTTTTACATTACGAATGTGTATATCCGCAATATGATAAATTCTTTTTAATTTACTCATATATTATTTAGTTTTGAAAGTACTAAATCATCCCATTGAGTTTCTTTAGCACCTTTCAATAATTCGTTTACTTTTTCAAATCCCATTTCACCAGCATCTTTATCAGTTGGTATAATATTCCTTACTTTAATTCCATTTTTCATAAACCATTCGGTATGTTTAGTGGAATCTTCTACGGCATCGGAATCTAACATAATTGTTACATCCGTAACGCCCTTTTCCATAATTTTGTTTTTTAACTTACTAAGTAAAAACTTACCTAATAGTGGAATTACATTTCTCTTTACCGAAAATGAATCAAATACACCTTCTACCAACGTAATCGGCTCATTCCAATTAATTTGATTCTCAAATACAATTACATCTCTACTAATTGGTGGGTTTTTATATTTCATTTTTTCATCTTCATAAAAAGAACGAGCTACAAAGTAATTCAAGTCACCATTATCATCGTAAGAAGGTATAATAACTCTACCACCATATAACCCATCTTCACAATATCCAATGTTATATTTTACGATATCAGCTGTTGTAATATTTCTTTTTTTTAAGTAGTGAATTGCTTGGTTATAGATTGGATTAAACGAACCAGTTGGTTTGAAGTATAATTGTTTGAATTCTTTTGGCAATTGTAACTTGATTACATATTCTTCTTTAGAATCATATTCAGGTTCATCACCATATACATCTCTAACCTTGTTCAGGTCTCTAACATCTACATTAAGTTTGCGGAGTAGGGAATATATACTTCTACCTTTAGAATCACATACCCAGCAGTGCCATCTTTGTGTATCTAAGTTTACTTGTAGTTTCTTTTTATGGTGATTACAAAATGGACAATGGTGTGCCTGTTCGTTTCCTTTTAAGGATGAACCTACACCGAGTGTAGAATCTAATATTGTAATTATTTGTAATTTATTCCTACCAGATAGCATAGTTTGGATGTTATTATCACAAATATACGAAAATTATCCGATATAACCTAATTAATGGTTGGAATTCTTTACATCGTAAAGGAAGTCTGCTAAAAATTGTAATTTATTGGCAATTTGTTCTCTTGGTACATTATTTGTTACCATTCCTTTGAGGTCTACTAACGATGCTGCTGCGATTTGAAGTGCATCGTCTTTTGCGTTTAAATAAGCTTCGGATATTCCGTACTTATGTGCGATTTGAGGTATTGTCATAACTTTAGTTTATAATATCCCTACGGAAGAATTTTCCCATAAGGTTTTCGTTTATTGATTGTTCGTTTGCCAGTACATCGTAATGAAACTGCCATTTAATTTCGTAATATGATAAGGATTTTTTGGAAAAGCAAAACTGGATAATTTCTCTTTCAAAGTGTTCAGCGTTTCCAGCTTTAACTTCCGATTTAATCCATTCGTTTGATGAATAGTACTTTTCCCAATCAGATGCTTTTTTTACAACTCTCCTACGAGTCTTTCCTTTAAGGGGTTTCAATCTACGAGTTTG
>JACCDP010498918.1_pt1 | contig 15465 bp, 12 predicted proteins | sample 7445841 | NCBI WGS metagenome assembly JACCDP01 (sample SAMN15323441, study PRJNA562643) | freshwater metagenome | isolation source: river surface water | place: USA:Blue River Watershed | collected 2017-08-17 | reverse complement strand
TCTTTTGGGCTAAGACCTGCATTTTTTAGTGCTGAGCGACAAGGGGCAATGGTGCGTTCAACAATGTCTGAAATTAATTGTTCGAATTTGGCGCGTTGCAAAGTCCTCACCAAGTGTTTTGGAATTCCATTGACCGGCATAATGTACGGCAAGTTGATTTCGCTGGAGGTCGTGGAGGAAAGTTCAATTTTTGCTTTTTCAGCAGCTTCCTTCAAACGTTGAAGTGCCATGGGATCTTCTCTAAGATCAATGCCTTCCTCGCTTTTGAATTCTGCAGCGAGCCAATTTATGATTGCATTATCCACGTCATCACCACCAAGGTGGGTGTCACCGTCCGTTGACAAAACTTCAAATACTCCGTCTCCTAATTCAAGAACCGATACGTCATGGGTACCCCCGCCAAAATCGAAAACCACGATTTTTTGGTCAATCCCTTTTTTATCTAAACCGTATGCTAAAGCGGCAGCGGTAGGTTCGTTGATGATTCGTTTAATTGTGAGTCCCGCTATTTCTCCGGCCTCTTTGGTCGCTTGACGCTGTGCATCGTTAAAGTAAGCTGGAACCGTCACAACGGCTTCAGTAACCTCCGTGCCCAGGTAATCTTCCGCGGTTTTTTTCATTTTTTGCAAAATGATCGCTGAAATCTCTTGGGGTGAGTACATCCGGTCGTCGATTTTGACGCGCGGGGTATTGTTTTCTCCTTTAACTACCTCGTAAGGAACACGTTTCGTTTCTGCAGCAGAATCATCGTAACTGCTCCCCATGAATCGCTTGATGGAGTAAATGGTTTTCTTTGGATTGGTAATGGCTTGACGTTTTGCAGGATCTCCTACTTTGCGCTCGCCTCCTTCCACGAATGCTACGACAGAAGGTGTGGTTCTTTTTCCTTCTGAGTTGGTAATAACCACTGGCTCATTACCTTCCATGACCGATACACACGAATTCGTAGTACCTAAGTCAATTCCAATTATTTTTCCCATGTTAACTTTTTTTTTAGTTGTTGACGCCCTGTCATTTCAAGTAGCGTGCCATCTCAGATAATATGACAAAGGAGGGTGTTTCACCAAATTTCAATGACGAATTGTCACAATTACTGAAAAACGTAAAGGTGTTTTATGACTTTTTTGCAATCCGAGACTGCATGGATAGCCAAGCCATGGGCAAATAAGCAAGACTAAGATCGAGGATGTCGAACCAAACAGGGGCGTTAATCAAATCAACAGCAATTATACCCGCCACAAAAAATAGGTAGCCAATGCTGTAAACTACCCATTTCCCTTGTTTTCTAAGAATAATAATTGCAGTAATGCACCCGCTCAAGGTTCCAATTGCATGTGCCAAGAAAGGAAAAATATAAAAGTGCACGGGCAAATCATGGAAAGCTTGCATTCCGCTGCTTGTGTCAAAATTAACTTCAGGCGGAAAGGGAAACAAAACAGTACCTAATTGCACCATGCTTCCATTAACGACCACGCCGATAAAAAGTCCCAGGGTAATACCAAGGACCGTCCGGATAAATAGCATTATAAGTGTATTACCTCTCCGTAGGCCGCAGCTGCAGCTTCCATGATGGCCTCTGACATGGTTGGATGCGGGTGAACGGTTTTGATTAAATCCATGCCCGTGGTTTCTAATTTACGAATAGCAACAATCTCTGCAATCATTTCGGTCACGTTGGCTCCAATCATGTGGGCACCCAAAAGTTCTCCGTATTTTGCGTCAAAAATCAGCTTTACAAAACCATCTTTTGCTCCGGCAGCACTCGCTTTTCCGGAAGCGGAGAAAGGAAATTTACCAATTTTGATATCCAGTCCGGCAGCTTTGGCTGCTTTTTCGGTCATTCCGACCGAAGCTACTTCTGGAGAGCAATAGGTGCATCCCGGAATATTTCCGTAGTCCAACGGCTCCGGATGATGTCCCGCCAACTGCTCCACGCATATGATTCCTTCGGCTGAGGCAACGTGTGCCAAGGCAGGGCCAGGAACTAAATCTCCGATGGCATAGTATCCGGGGATATTCGTTTGATAGTATTCGTTGACAGGAATTTTACCTTTGTCCTGAATAATTCCCACCTCCTCAAGCCCCAATCCTTCAATATTCGCTTGGATTCCAACCGCAGACAACACCACATCGCATTCTATTTTTTCTTCGCCTTTGGCAGTCTTTACGGTAACCACGCATCCTTTTCCTTTAGTATCAACGGATTCAACCGAAGCTTCCGTCATGATGTTGATGCCCGATTTCTTAAAAGATTTCTCCAATTGTTTTGATACTTCTTCGTCTTCTACCGGAACAATGTTCGGCATATATTCAACGATGGTTACTTCCGTTCCCATGGCATTGTAGAAATAAGCAAATTCCACCCCAATGGCACCTGAACCCACAACCACTAATTTTTTCGGCTGTTTGGCAAGCGTCATGGCTTGACGGTATCCAATGATCTTCGTACCATCCTGAGGCAAGTTGGGAAGTTCCCTCGAACGAGCCCCTGTGGCGATGATAACACCTTTACCAGCACTGTAGGTTGATGCCTTGCCCGACTCGTCAACGACGTGAACTTGTTTTCCTGGAGCCACCTTCGCCGTTCCTTTAATCACATCGATTTTATTTTTCTTCATTAAGAATTGAATACCGGCACTCATTCCATTGGCCACATCGCGAGAACGTTTTACTACAGCGTCAAAATCGGCGCTAGCTTCCTTTACCTTAATTCCATAATCAGCGGCATGCTGAAGGTACTCAAATACTTGGGCGCTTTTCAACAAGGCCTTGGTGGGAATACAACCCCAGTTTAAACAGATTCCTCCGAGCGATTCCCTTTCGATAATCGCGGTTTTCATACCTAATTGAGAAGCCCTGATAGCTGTAACGTATCCCCCTGGACCGCTACCAATAACTATAATGTCGTAATTCATAATCAATTGATTTGTTGGCAAAATTAAGGAAAAAAATAGGACTTCGATGTCGTAGCTTTTCGCAGAGCCTTGAAAATGGAGTTTTGCTTTCCAGTCAGAGCCGTCATGCCTTTGTACAACCTTTTCCCAGGCGGGGCAAAATCGATCAGTCTACTTGGCAGGTCGGACAAATTCCTGAAATGGTAAGAAATAGTTCCTTGATTTGGTAATGGCTGGGTAATTGAACCTGCACGGATTGCTCAGATAGACACTCGATCTTCTTACATTCGATGCAACTGAAATGTAAATGATCGTGTGCATGCATATTATGGGTATCGCATTGGATACATGCTGCGTAATTCAGGGTGCCATCTACATTGACAATTCTGTGGATTTTATTCTCCGCAACTAAACGGTCCAAAATACGATAAACGGTTACGCGGTCGCAAGTCCCTTTGACCCGTTCAAACAGTTCCGGCTGGCTTAAAGCATAGGTAGAACGGTTGATTTCGTCCAATACTGCTTGCTTGGCCTTGGTATTTCGTGGCAACGACATTTTTTTTCTTATTGCAACAAAATTGCACTAAATATTTTATATTTGCAAAACGCAACTCGGTTGCATTAATTAAATAGGTATGATTTTCAAGTCTTTAACCTTGGTGTTCATCGTGGTTCCGACAATATTGTTTTCCCAGCTAGTGGAAATAACGGTATTGGATTCCCTGGACAACCGTCCTGTGGTTGATTGCAATGTCCACATGTTGGAAACGGACCAAAGTTTTACCACCAACAAGGAAGGAAAAATTCAGTTTATTCCTCTCACAACGGGCAGAGTTTCGGTGAAATTGACCGCCGTGGGGTATCGAGTTTTTCACGGTGATATTTCTTTTCGAACGCCGTTCATTACCCTTCGTTTAAAAGCCAATCATTTGGATATGCACGAAGTCACTGTTTCTTCGGGTTCAACCGTACTGAAGCAAAAGAACCCATTCCATGTTGAGAGTCGAAAGCTTTCGGATTTGAATGCGATTTCAACCCTGAATCTAGGCGAATTGATGGGTAAAATTCCCGGGGTCTACGCGGCCTCACTCGGCAATGGAATCAGCAAACCTGTCATTCGCGGAATGCAAGGAATGCGTATCGTGACCCTTTTGAATGGTTTGCGCCTTGAAGGTCAACAATGGGGGGGTGATCATGGAATCGGTTTAAGTTCTTTGGGAATTTCAAGCGTTGAGGTCATTAAGGGTCCCGCTACCTTGCTTTACGGAGCCGATGCCTTGGGAGGGGTAGTATATTTGGTCGATGCGCCTTTTGCCGCTTCTTATACCAGGTCGGTTGAAGCAGGGGTCGACGCTTTTGCCAACTCCATGGGCGGAAGAGCTCAAGTCATGTTTCGGGAGTCTTACCAACGATTCCGTTGGTTGGTGGCATTAAATTACTCGAACCATGCTGATTTTCAATTACCAAGTGGTCGATTTGCTAAGAACTCACGGTTCAATGACCTCGGCGCCAAACTGAGTATGTCCTATTCCGGGCAACGTAGCCTTTTTGCATTACGCTATACCATGAGCCACTCCGTTGCAGGCATCCCGGGTCATACTCATGATACCACGGCAACACCCATGACTTTTCAAGTGGAAGATCGCGGTAGATTTTACGAACTTCCAGCACAATTTTTTCAGAACCATTTACTGCAAACTACCGCCCATTGGTATCGGGATAAATCCGATGTAAATATCATGGTTGGGGGAACCGCCAACCGCTTGATCGAATACGATGAAAAAGTCACCATTCCTTCCCTCAGCATGTTGTTGATGAATGGAATAGCTCAAGCGAAATGGACCTATAAATGGAATCCAAAGGTTCGTTGGATTTCAGGATTTCAAAGCATGTTGCAAAATAATACGAATGCCATGAATGCTTCGGATACCCTTATTCCCAACGCGAGGGTCTTGGATGCTGGAATTTTTACCTCCATTACGTCGGATTTAGGAAAATGGAATATCCAAGGCGGATTGCGCTACGATTTTCGCGGTTTAATGGTGGACGCATCAAGTCAACGCAGGTTGAATTATCACGGCGTGAACGGTACCTTAGGCGCTGTTTGGGCTTCGGGTAAAACCGTTGTTCGAGGCAATGCGTCAACGGGTTTTCGCGCGCCACATTTAACCGAACTCTATTCGAACGGTTATCACCACGGCGCTTTGAGGTACGAGGTGGGGAGGGAGGATCTCAAGCCTGAAAAAGCATCCCAACTAGATCTGACCTTGGAACGCCATTCGGAACACAGCGTTATCGTCGTAAATCCTTTTGTTAACTACATTAGGGACTATATTTATTTGCAACCAATGGATACCTTAATGGACGGAATTCCTGCATTTTCCTACGTTCAAAACAACCAAGTCTTGTTTTACGGATTGGATGTTGGTTTCCATTTTCACCCGCATTTTGCGCATGGACTTCATTGGGAAGTGTCTGCCTCGTACATAGCGGTCAATGCCTTAGGAGATAGCTCGGTTTCGTTAATTCCTCAACCAAGGCTCATGAATACCCTTCGATATGAGTTAAATCTGGGTAAAAAAATTCGTCTCAAAGATTTGGTAGTGCAGTCCACCTTGATGGGGCCCCAAAATCAAGTTGCCTTTAACGAATCGACCTCGAACGCCTATCACGTTTTAGACGCAGCCTTTTCATTGATTTTAGGCAAAAAAGAGGAGTTTACGGTCAAAATGGGGGTCAGAAACCTTTTTAACACCACCTATATTGACCATCTTTCACGGTTGAAAAACATACAAATGCCTTTTCCAGGCAGGAATATTTATTTCAGCCTTGCTTATGCCTTAACTCGAAAATTTTAATCCTATATATCATGAAAAAAACAATGTTAATCGTTCTTTCTTCAGTCTTTGTTTTTTCCTTTGTTGCTTGTAAAAAGAACAAATGTGCAGATTGCCATTATGACAAGGCGGGAGCCGAGATTGAGCTGGGTGAAAAATGTGGGGATGAAATGGAAGCACTAGAGGCCAATGGATACACGGATTCTACGGGCAGCTATGTGGTCCATTGCGGTCACTGATGCCAGAATCCTTTCGTAATTAAATCCCTTACGAGGGATTTTTTTTTGTTGTAAGGTAGAATTGAGGTCTTAGGGATTTGATTACCTTTGTACAAAGTCATTTATGGAAGCAAGTGTGCAGCAGGAAGCAACTTTGGAGCAAGCCCAAGATCTTGGTTTAACATCGGAAGAGTTTGAAGCAATCAAAGAAATTTTAGGAAGGACCCCCAATTTTACGGAAACTGCCGTTTATTCGGTAATGTGGTCGGAACATTGTTCGTACAAGAACTCTATTCTTTGGTTGAAAACTCTCCCAAAAGATGGTCCTCACATGCTGGTTAAGGCGGGTGAAGAAAACGCTGGAATCGTCGATATTGGCGACGGTTTGGGTTGTGTTTTTAAAATAGAATCCCACAACCACCCCAGTGCACTCGAGCCCTACCAAGGGGCTGCCACGGGTGTTGGAGGAATCAACCGGGATATTTTCACCATGGGTGCTCGGCCCATTGCACAATTGAATTCCCTTCGATTTGGTGACTTGAATCTTCCTCGCACTAAATGGCTCGTAAAAGGCGTGGTTAAAGGAATTGGGGATTACGGAAACGCCTTTGGTATTCCTATCGTTGGGGGAGAAGTGTTCTTTGATGAATCATACAATACCAATCCCTTAGTAAATGCCTTTTCCGCAGGTCTTATTGACACAAAAAAAATCATTTCAGCAACAGCTAAAGGTCCAGGAAATCCCGTGTTTATTGTTGGTTCCGCCACCGGTAAGGATGGAATCGCAGGGGCGGCATTTGCCTCTAAAGATATTACCGAAGATTCCGCCAACGATTTACCATCGGTGCAAGTAGGAGACCCCTTCATGGAAAAACTACTGCTTGAGGCTACGATGGAATTAGCAGAAACGGATGCCATTGTGGGAATGCAGGATATGGGAGCTGCCGGAATTACCTGCTCAACAACGGAAATGTCCGCTTCGGGTGGAGTAGGTATGGATATCTATTTGGATAAGGTTCCAACGCGTCAAGCCAACATGCTTCCTTATGAGATTTTGTTGTCGGAGTCGCAAGAACGAATGTTGGTGGTGGTTCACAAGGGCAAAGAATCGGTGGTTACTTCAATTTTTGAAAAGTGGGACCTACACGCAGAGCAAATTGGAATCGTTACAGATACAGGCCGCGTTCGATACTACATGAACGATGAATTGGTGGGAGATGTGCCTGCGGAATCGCTGGTGCTTGGTGGTGGTGCTCCTCAATACCGAAGAGCATATTCGGAGCCTGCCTATTTTAGTGAATCATTGAAATTTAATCCGGATTCGGTCCCTGTTCCGAAAAACCTTAAAGAAGTAGCTTTTCAATTACTTGGTTTACCAAATATTGCTTCAAAGCGTTGGATTTATGAACAATACGATTCAATGGTAGGAACGGTGAATATGTCCACTAATGCTCCAAGCGACGCAGCTATTGTGTCCGTTAAAGGCACAAAAAAAGCATTAGCCATGACGGTGGATTGTAATTCTCGATACGTCCATGCCAACCCCGAGGTTGGGACCATGATTGCCGTAGCAGAGGCAGCAAGAAATATTACCGTTTCAGGAGGTGTTCCTTCTGCGGTCACTAATTGTTTGAACTTCGGGAATCCTCATAATCCTGAGAGTTATTGGCAATTTGTTGGGGCCATAAAAGGAATGAGTGCTGCTTGCATTAAGTTCTCAACTCCGGTTACAGGTGGAAACGTTTCATTTTACAACCAATCGGTGATTGGGGGGAAAGAAGTACCTGTTTTCCCGACGCCAACCATCGGTATGATTGGTGTTTTGGAAGACAAGAAACGTCGGATGACGTTGGATTTCAAAGATAAAGGTGATATCATCTACATGATTGGCGAATATAGCGCGGACCTAGGCTCTTCAGAATATCTTTCAACGCTTTGCGGTGTAAAGTTGTCTCCTGCACCTACCTTTGACTTAGAGAAAGAATTTCAATTACACCAAGTAGTAAAAGACCTTATTGAGGGTGAATTTATCAATGCAGCCCATGATGTTTCTGATGGAGGATTATTTGTTACCTTAACCGAAATGGGAATACCAAGAGGTTTGGGTTTTGATATCGAAACAGACATGGATATACGCACCGATGCCTTTTTATTTGGTGAAGGCCAGGGAAGAGTGGTCGTTACTTTGCCCGAAGAAAAACGTGATCAGTTCAATCATTACCTTAAAAATGTTACAGTTCCCGTGGTTCTGCTAGGACATGTGACCAAAGGAAAAATGCAGGTTGATCTCAAACCGTTTGGTTTTATGGATGAAGCACGCGATATTTACATGAATGCTCTAGGGCAAAAAATCGACAATTAATGGAATACAATACAACCCGTGGTCCGCTAATTCTTCCGGAGTATGGACGGAATGTGCAGAATATGATTGCTCATGCCTTGGAAATCAAGGATCGAAATGAAAGAAATCGTGCAGCCCAAGCCATCATAGAAGTAATGGGACAATTGAACCCTCACTTGCGTGATGTGGATGATTTTCGCCACAAATTGTGGACGCACCTGTTCGTTATGTCCGACTTTAAATTGGAGGTGGATTCGCCATACGAAATACCCAAACCTGAGTCGCTTCAGGAAAAACCGAAACGAGTTATTTATCCATCAAGCAACATTCGATACGGCCACTACGGAAAGTATATTCAAGAAATTTTAGAGTCTTCAAAAACCATTGAAGATCCAGAAGAAAAGGAGTACCTGAAAATTACGATGGCGAATTTTATGAAAAAGCAATTTTTGGCACACAACAATGATACTGTTGAAAACCATGTTATTGCCAATCAATTAAAAGAGTTATCCAAAGGGGAACTTGTCTTGGAAAATCCAGATGAGTTGACCCACACGAATACCCTCCTCAAGTCTATGGGTATTGGAAATTCGAATAAAAAGTTCAATAAGAATTTTAAGCAAAAACAAAAGAAAAAATTTAAAAAATAATGGCATCTTTTGAAATTCATGGAGGAAAGCCCTTGAAAGGGGATTTGTATCCGCAAGGCGCAAAAAATGAAGCGTTGCAAGTTCTTTGTGCACCGTTGTTGACCGCTGAAAAAGTGACTATCGCAAATGTCCCCGACATCATTGATGTTAATAAGTTAATTAGCTTGTTACAAACTATGGGTGTGAAAGTGGAGAAGGTCGAAAAAGGCACCTATATTTTTCAGGCAAAGGACATTAATTTAGCCTATTTAGAAACTGAAGATTTCAAGAAACGTGCTTCGGCTTTAAGGGGTTCAATTATGATTGTTGGACCGCTTTTGGCGCGCTTTGGAAAAGGATTTATTCCCAAACCTGGAGGAGATAAAATCGGACGCAGGCGATTGGACACTCACTTTGAGGGTTTTACCTTATTAGGAGCGAAATTCAATTACGATGCCGGTGAGCATTTTTATTCCATTGAAGCGAAAAAATTAAAGGGAACTTATATTCATTTAGACGAAGCTTCTGTTACCGGAACAGCGAACATTCTCATGGCTGCTGTTTTAGCTGAAGGAAAAACTACGTTTTACAACGCAGCTTGTGAACCCTACATTCAGCAATTATGTAAAATGCTTAACTCCATGGGGGCTAAAATTGAAGGGGTCGGTTCCAATTTACTGCACATTGAAGGGGTAAAAGAATTGAAAGGTTGTTTTCACCGGGTATTGCCAGATATGATTGAAATTGGAAGTTTCATTGGATTGGCTGCCATGACTCAATCGGAAATCACCATCAAGGATGTTAGTTGGGAAAATTTGGGAATTATTCCCAATGTCTTTCGCAGATTAGGTATCAAGTTAGAACGAAGAGGCGATGATATTTTTGTTCCTGCTCAAGATAAGTATGAGATCGATACCTTTATAGATGGCTCAATTCTAACAATTTATGATGCACCTTGGCCAGGATTTACGCCAGATTTATTATCGATTATATTGGTTGTGGCAACCCAAGCGAAAGGTTCGGTCTTGATTCATCAGAAAATGTTTGAGTCGCGCCTCTTTTTTGTGGATAAGTTAATTGATATGGGAGCCCAAATTATTCTTTGTGATCCGCACCGAGCGACAGTCATTGGTTTGAACCGCGAACATCAGCTTAAGGGTATTTCGATGACTTCACCCGATATCAGAGCCGGTGTGTCGCTTTTAATTGCTGCGCTTTCCGCAAAAGGTAAAAGTGTAATTCATAACATTGAACAAATTGACCGAGGATATCAGGATATTGAAATTCGTTTGAATAATATCGGCGCTGATATTCGCCGTATAGGTTAGGATTCATGAAAAATAAGTTTTTTCCAGTTGTCATTGCTCTTCTGATGTTGTGTGTTGCTTTTTGCTTCACCTATTACACCGAGAATGAACCGACCCTTTTAGGTAAAGCGCCAGAAATTACCATGGTTTCTCCGAAAGGTAAGACCTTAAAGCTTTCAAAGTTGCGCGGTAAATTGGTGTTGATTGATTTTTGGGCTTCGTGGTGCGGACCATGTCGAAAAGAAATGCCCAACGTAGTGGAGGCCTATAGTAAGTATAAAAAAAGGCGTTTTACCAATGGCAAAGGTTTTACCGTCTTCAGTGTTTCCCTGGACAGAGAATCCGATGCTTGGAAAGCTGCAATTGCGTCTGAGGGCATGGATTGGTCCTATCATGGATTGGATGAGAATAATAAAATCTCGGATCTGTACGGTGTTAATTCTATTCCCACAGCATTTTTAATTGACGGAACAGGTGAGATTATCGCAAAAGGCAATGACCTACGAGGAATAAATCTCCACATTACTTTGGATAAATACCTAGCTGAGTAATTTATATTCGATCTAATACGAATTTGATAAGCTCTTTCATTGCCTCTCCATAACCTTCAGAAAAAGTTGTTTTTGGCCTGTTGGCCACACCTAAGCAGATCGTTGCGCAACGATGCCCTAAACTTCTTCCTAATGCGAAAAGAGCTGAACTCTCCATTTCGAAATTTACGAGCCGAAGGTTGTTTTCAGCGAAGTACTGGGCTTTAAGTTGAATACCTTCCAATTTTGTCCCTAACCTCAGTGCACGACCTTGAGGTCCGTAAAAACCAGAACTTGTAATAGTTATTCCTGGAAAACATTGTTCTCCAGTCAAAGCGTACGTTAAATCATCGTTCGCAGACACAAAGTAGGAATTTACGGCTTCAGGAAGATTCAGAAACGCATTGAGTCGTTGATTCATTTCCGTTTCTAAATCATTGAATTGGATATCGTAAAAATGAGCCACATTGTCCAAACCGAAAGCATGGGTCGAAACAATGTAGCTATGAATCGGAATCTCTGGTTGTAAAATACCACAGGTTCCTATGCGAATCAAATTAAGTGATTTTTTTTCTGCTTTTTCGGTCCTAGTAGCCAAGTCAATATTGACAAGAGCATCTAATTCGTTGACAGTAATATCAATGTTGTCCGTTCCAATTCCTGTAGATAATGCACTGATACGTTTTCCCTGGTAAGTTCCCGTATGGCATACAAATTCTCGGTGTTGACTTCGGTGTTCAATCGTGTCAAAAAACGCTGAAATGAGCGATACCCGATCTTGATCTCCTACCAAAAGGATGGTGTCAGCAAGTTCATCAGGGGATAAGCCTAAATGATAAATATGCCCTCTTCCGTTAAGCGCTAATTCTGTGGGTGGATAAAATTTCAAAGGCTAAATTTAAAGACTTCCGAATACCTTTTGTAACAAGTCGGTAACCCTTGCTCCAGGATTCTTGCGTATTTTATTTTCTTCTTTCTCGACAATCACAAAAAGCCCTTTAATGGCCAATTGAGTTACGTAAGCATCAAGATCAGGATTGATTTTTTCCCCTCCAGATAAAGCTGTAACAGCGTTATATTTGGTAATGATCGGGTTCCAATAGGAGGTCAGTTGAACTTTACTCGTGGCCTCTTTCACCTTTGGTGAGAACGCTGCGATTAATTTTTCTGAGGTATTATCCTTTAAGAACCGTGTTGCGGCACCTTCACCGCCTTTTAAAATGGCAAATCCATCCTGAATGGACATGTTCAATATGGCGTCCTTGAAAATGGGTAACGCTTCTTTTACCGCTTCTTCAGCGGCTCTATTCAAAGTAGTTTCAAATTTATCCACTTGCCCCTGCATTCCAAGGCTGATTGCTTTGTCTCTTACCTTGATTGCGTCAGGAGGGAAGGGCAATCGGATTGCAGTATTTTTCAAAAATCCATCCGTAATAGAAGTTGAATCAATCGAGTTTTTAATACCAACGGAAAGTGCTTCCTTTAGACCTTTGATAACCTCATCATTCGTTAACCCAGGTTTTTGAGTTGGAGTCGTTGCAGTTGGTAGGCTCGGAATGTCCACAACCCCACATGCCACAACCGCAAAAATTAAGGAAGAAATGATCAGTGTTTTTTTCATGTTTTATCGAAGTACGTTGATGAATCCTTGTTTGATTTTTTTTCCGTCGCTGTCACGCTCCTTGTACCAGGCAGTCCACGTGTACACTCCCGGCATTACTTTATTGCCTCCGTATTGACCGTCCCATTCCGCGGTAGCATCATAGGTTTCCCAAACTATTTCACCCCAACGGTTGTAAACTGCAAGATGAAAACCGGATTGATCAATCCCTTCAACATAGAATTTCCAGGTTTGGTTATGTTCGTCGTCGTCTGGAGTAAAGGTATTCGGTACGTAAAACACCACGTCCGGAATGATCTGAAGGGGAAGGCTTACTGAGTCAGAACATCCTTGAGCGGTTGTAACCGTTAAACGAATCAAATGGGTTCCAACTTGACCTTGTGGAAACGTTAACATTGCATTCATTCCGTTGCTGGTGATTTGTTCTGCACCAGCGCAACTCCATTGCCAGTCAACGATGTTTCCTTGAGAGTTGTCGTTCGCTTGCACCGTTGTTTCAAACCAAGTTACAGGATTCCTCGATAATACAAAGTCAGCGGTTGGAAGAGGAGTTACCTCAACAATATCTTGAATGCTATTGGAATAGACACATCCGTAAATGGAAGTGGCGGTTAAATTAACCGAGTAAAATCCTGGGGTTGCGAACGTATTGGAGAAACTTTGCATTCCCGGTACAGTAATTACGTCTCCGTTTGAAAAAGAATAACTCGTACTGGCAATCTCGACCGCATTGGAAGAAGTATTGCTAAAAGTGAAATTACCTGGCATGCACAAAATGGGATAATTGGGAGCAATGCTTGGAACAATAGGAGTTGGGAAGGTCACCGTCATGCATTGTTGTGCATGGGGAGACCCGCATTGCTCTGATAGGGTCACACAGTATTCCGTAGGTGATCCAGCCGGATCAACCGTTACGGAACTTCCAGGTCCGAAAATATTTCCTGCATCATCAACCCAGCTGTAGTTGTAAGGTGAAGATCCCCCGGTACCCAGAGCCGACAATACAACGCTTGCTTCAGGACAAATCATCGTGTCTTGCGTTAAGGACATGATAGAAAGTGGAGGAGGTTCACTAATTACAATGAAGGTGTCTACCGTGCAACCGTTTGCATCGGTGATGATTACGGTGTGTGTCCCGGCTCCTAAATCGATAGCTGTATTGCTGTTAGAGGCTGAACCCCCAATCCACTGATAACTATATGAAGGCGTACCTTGAATCACATTGACCGTAGCTGTTCCATTCGTAGCACTGTTGCAATTGGCATTTGCCACATTGGATAACGTAAGTTGCATACCCGGGATTTCAGTTACTGTTATACTTACCGAACCCGAACAACCGGTGGGTGTTGAAACAACACATGTATAAGTTCCAGCACTTAAGCCAGTAGCGGTTTGGGTCGTCTGTCCATTGCTCCAGGAGTAGGTAGTACCAGCTGCAGGAGGCGTAATTTGCGCGGTTGCAGTTCCGTCATTGCCTCCGGGACAACTCACTTGGGTCATGGTAGCTGAGTATTGGGCAGGGGTATCACCAATAATTCCAGTTCCGGTTGCTGGACAACCACTTGCGTCTTGAACACTCACCGTATAGGTTCCCGCAGGTAGGTTGTTGACCGTTTGGGTGTTACCGATGTTGGGAGTCCAGGTGTAGGTAAAAGGAGGTGTTCCTGCAGTAGGATTGGCGGTTACGGATCCAATGCTTTGTGAGCAAACGTCATTAACCACGGCAACATTTACTGCTGCTCCTCCAATCGAAATCCATGTGGTATCGTTGGTTATGGATCCTATGTTTGCGTTACAGGCTGAACCAGATAAATAATAGCCCGTTGGACCAGGGGAAGGGACATTGTTGACTACGAGAACACCGTTGTTGTAAGGAAAGGTTTGACCTAAAGTATTGGCCCAAAGAAAATTCGTTCCGGGACTGGATACCAAGATATAGGGAATTTGAGCCATGGTGTAGGTGTTTGTATTGTTAGGAGCAGTTGGCGTAAACCTTCTGCCATCTTGGTTCGCTCCCCAAACCGTATTATTTCGACCTGGTGTAATGTGAGCAACCGTCATAGGGTTGTTTTCGGATCCTTGGATGGCCAATCCACCATTCCAACCTTGGCAAATCGGTTTGTTTCCAATATGCAATTCAAATACATTAGTGGTCTCGTACAATACAATTGCCATGTAATTGCATTGTTGGGTGCAACTAAACATCATGATATTCTTGTAAAGAACCACAAAACGTCGGTTGGGTGCCACACCAATCGTTTGATATTGAATTTGTCCTCCTAAACTTGGGTTGATATCTTGGTAAGTTAACATGATGGAATTTCGGGCTGAGGTTAACTGCATATTCGGTAGGGGGGGTATTCCTCCTAACGACCAAGGACAATAACCGTTAGCATTATTCAGGTTGAATGATATTAGCCCGTTTGAACCAATGACACACTGCGTATAGTTTTGTCCATAAAAACTGAAAGGAAATCCAACGTTTACAACGCCAGACCATTGATCATCGGATAAATTCACCTGATTCGGTTGATTCAAGTAGATTCCTGCTACATTGTTGATGTTTCCAACGTTACAGTTGTTGATCGTAACGGATTGTCCCGGGCAAACGGAGGTGTCTTGTCCCAAGCAAAGGGTAATTTGGGCGTAACTCGCATGAAGACAAAGAAAACTTAATACAAGAATAAAAATTCGCATTACTTTCAAGTTAAATTTAGGTTAACCCCCTAACGAACAAAAGCGCTAAGGAGTTGCTAAGCCACGTAAAAATAATGATAATTTTTTGAAATAGATTATCGAATCAAGTTGAGATGACCTGAATACTCCTTTCGTTTATCCATGTAGGGTACTTTTAAGAGTATTTTCCATGTGTAGGTGCCTTGTTGAACGTCTTTTCCATTCAGATTCTTGCCATCCCAACCAATCAAATGACTATGGGTTTCCCAAATAATTTCACCCCATCGGTCATAGATGATGCAAGTATATTCGAACGGGTCAAAACCTCCGGTAATGATGGGGAGCCAACTTTGATTGAACTCATTTCCGTCCGGAGTAAAAGTATTGGGTACATAAATAATTTCGGAATCGG
>JACCDP010303449.1_pt1 | contig 15466 bp, 12 predicted proteins | sample 7445841 | NCBI WGS metagenome assembly JACCDP01 (sample SAMN15323441, study PRJNA562643) | freshwater metagenome | isolation source: river surface water | place: USA:Blue River Watershed | collected 2017-08-17 | reverse complement strand
CAAACTCTTGGTTACTATTGTCATCTATAATAACAATTTTTACTCGAGGATATAGTGTTCGTATCAGTTTAACGGAGTGGTTCCAATATTTATTAGTATTTTCAGAATTCACATGTCTCGTAATTATAAATCCAAATTGGTTCATAATATATGTAAATATTTTTGTATTATGAACTGTCACCAAAAATTTAATTGTCTATTTGTGCTACATGTACGACGGAATACTGTCAATATCTATCACATCCGGCGGAATCTCTCCCTTAAACTCGGAAAATGCGTTAAATTCCGGGCGATCTAACTGAGCTTGCGGCGTGTGGTTGTGCACACATCTTGCGATCATTTTATATAACTTGAACTCCGGGTAGCGGTCAGTTCCGTCATTTTTGTATAACATATTTATGCCCTTGTCGTCTAAACACCACTCCAGAATTAGTCGTTTAACCGGGTCCTTGCATTTTTTAATAAGCCGAATATCATCCACGTCGTCAATAACATAGTCAAATATGGAGCATGCCAAGCGACACAAGTCAAAACTGAAGTTCGGCTCTAATCTCGGCTTCTTCTCATTTAAATACGGTTCAGTGTTATATTGCGTTGCTGCATCGCCTCCGGGTTGGAAACTATCACTGCAAAAAAGCTTGCCGTCGTACTTATAAATGCTTCTTCCGAAATCAATAATCTTAAACATGCGCCCGAAAGTGGGTACCTTATAATGTTTCTTCTTGTAACAATAGTAAATATATTTTTTGTCGGTATGATTGTACATGACGTTATTGGAGTGTAGATCATTATGTGTTAATCCGAACGCCTTTTGGTAGGTTATTAGCATCATAACTATTTGCATGAGGGCCGAATACCATTCCTGCGTGGTTAGTTCGTTATTTAGAATTAAATTATCGAGCGTATCTTCGCAGTTTTCCATGCATATGATTTGAACTGGGAATTTCTCAATCCTTGCGCAGATTTGTTCTTCCTCGTAGGAACCGCTTCCAGAGTCAGATGCTTCATCCTCCCATTCGGTATCCTCATCACTCATGGCGTCTGGTGCATTTTCCTCGGTACCGGTTTCATCTTGAGCAGTATCGTCGCAGCGGTCGTCGTTCTCAGTATGCGATGATCTTGACGAGCACGTTGAGTTGGATTTTAAGGTTAATTGTTTGGTATCATTGTTCTCCATCGTCCCGGCATTGGTTAGGTCAACCAAGTCGCACAAGTCGACAGATAGGTCTCTCAGGTCATTCAAGTTCATCGTATTTTCTTCAAAAACGCCATCAAAGATTTTATTATCAAACGATGCAATAGACATTTGGGACCGGGCGCTTGTATTGTGTTCTATAATAATTGGTTTGAGTTTCTGGGTTTCATTTTGAAACAAATGCTCATAATCATCAATTTTAAACAATTTGTTTTTATTTTTGTTGAAAAATTCTGAGTTATTTAAATATTCAATATCGTCAAAAACGTTGATTGTAAAATTGTTCTTTATACCTAAAAACGAGCCGTAATAGTCTACGCCATGTGGAAAATTATGCGCATGCATTAAATTGCTTGTTAAAAATACAAATAACCCATCAACATATGCCGCATTGTTGGGGTCAAGAAACTTTGCGTTACAATCTGAAGGAGTTGAGCTTAGCTGAGGTAGCGCAAACAGCTTTTCATCGGTTACATCGTATTTTCCGATTAAATACTTGTATGGATCTAATAGAGGAGCCATTTTCACAAACACGTCCTTGTCCTTTGCCTTGCCGGTTGTTGCATTCTTAAGTTTGCATTTAAATATATGATGGTCGTCGCCATCTGGTCTGGTTATAGACGAAATATGCCATTTGTGATTTAGATTAATATTGTTAAAGTTGGTATCATTTAAGGAGAAGAACCGTTGATAAACGGGAATATAATTCTGCGCCGTAGAGAGAAACAATGAGTCGGAAGACTCTAAACTTTTAAAGAGATCCGCGTTTTTTCGTTTTTGATAGTTGACCAACATACTTTAGCTATTTAATATATAAATTATACGTCTTTTTAACTTATTATAAACCCTAATTACAATCTAATTACAGGCTCTGATTATAATAGCAAAAATTAACCTATATTGGCTAAAATGATGGCGAGTTCTACGATTAACATTCGTTTAAAAGAATAAATTTTAATTTCTAAATTATTTAAAATGACATTAGAGTTGAAGAAGTTTGATATGAAAAGTATTAGTTTCAAACCAAATGAAAATAAGGGGCCCGTTGTGGTTTTAATCGGAAAGAGAGACACAGGCAAATCATTTTTGGTAAGAGACTTGCTTTATTATCAGCAAGAAATTCCTATTGGTACCGTTATTTCCGGAACAGAAGAGGGTAACGGCTTCTACGCTAAGATGGTTCCAAAGTTATTTGTCCATAACGAATACAACACTGCGATTATTGAAAATATATTGAAAAGACAGCGAACAGTCCTCAAACAAATCAAGAAGGAAATGGAAACGTATAAACGCAGCACCATTGACCCGCGCGCGTTTGTAATTTTAGATGACTGCTTATATGATGCAACCTGGACACGAGACAAGATGATGCGGTTGCTGTTTATGAACGGACGCCATTGGAAGGTAATGTTGGTGATAACTATGCAGTACCCGTTGGGTATTCCACCAACTCTCCGTACAAATATTGATTACGTTTTCATTCTCAGAGAGAACTACATAGCCAACAGAAAGCGAATATACGAGAACTATGCTGGTATGTTTCCGACGTTTGAGAGCTTCTGTCAGGTGATGGACCAGTGCACTGAAAACTACGAATGTCTTGTAATTAATAATAACTCCAAATCAAACAAGTTGCACGATCAGGTCTTTTGGTACAAGGCCGACAATCATGGCGATTTTAGATTGGGGTCAAAGGAATTCTGGGAACTCTCCAAGGGACTCAAGGATGAAGAGGAGGAGGAGCAGTATGACCCAAGTGCGGTTAAAAAGCGCGGGGGTGGGCCCAAAATTAGCGTTAAGAAGTCTACTAAATGGTAAAATAATATTATGCAAATGATTATATTATTTTATTTATTATCTTTTGATTATTGGTTTTCAGATATTTATACATCGCCAAAGGAAATTGTAACTGGGTACTTCATATAACAGTATTCTCTCCACGTCGTCTTGTATGTTTGATTCAACTCACACCAGTCAAATAAAAACTTGCCGTTGGGTGCCTTTGCCGGGAATGGCTCCCATAAGTTATACTTGAAGCAAAATAATATGTTCATTATTCCCATTTCGTTTGTTTTGCAACAAGTGTACTTATTCATCGCATCAATCAGTTGTTGTTTATTGCACAATTTGAGAATATTTGTATCATATATCCACATGCAGTTAAGCATATAATTTGACGCAAACATATTTTCGCCGAACTCACTCCGCATATTAGATATTAATTCGGCATTGTCTGTGCTCAACTGACATTTAAACGCTTGGTCTTCATGTAGTTTGCCATCCTTGGGGGCAAGAATGCGGTCCTTGTATTCGAGTTCGAGCAAATATTTAACATCCTCGAGAACACGCAGACCTGCGTCCAAATAAACCACTCTTGACCATTGTGCAAAATACTCGTCAAACACGTGCAACTTTTCCCATTGTGCAAGTTTATTAATTTCTCTCTTGTCTGTCGTATCGGTGAAGCCGTTGCTGCCGATCTTGGCAAGTAGGGTTGATTTATCTATCGCAGCGAAACTTGTCTCTGTAATGTTATAAAAGTCCTTAAAATTCGCATTCAATGTGAACCCAACTGTAATTAGAACAACTTCTCCCTTCCAATTACCGCGCGTTCGTAAATCAATAATAGTCCTTTTCGCCCTTTCAAAGTACGCAGTATCTGTTACCAATGTGAAAACCGTATCCTTTTGAATACTATCTTGTGTCATGGCATGTGATGGCGTGGTGACGGGTTGCGGGTTGATATACTCAGCATCCGCAATAGAGCCATAAAAATCATACTGGTCCTTCGTAATAACCTTATGAAATGTAATATCGGTTGCAAGTTGTCCATCATTCGCGTGCACTCCCACGTTAAACCGATTGTCATTAATTTGATTTACCGTATTCGTTTTTGCAATCTCCTGGATCCATAAACCGATACACAAATCGTCACACCAATGTTTAAAACTCGCATTAATCCCTGTATTTCTAACATGGTTATAAATTAGCTTATATAGCCCAGTTGATATGGCATACCCAGCCCCGCCCGACATGTACAGTCCAAAATCTCTTTTGATATGATCAAGTTCCTTTCCTATGTAATAACAGTCGTCTGGCTTATACTGATGCAATAAATTATATAGCCTATTTTTGAAAACAAACGTATCGTCGTCAATAAATATATACCAGTCATATTGTGGAATATTCATATTGTAAATAAAATGAATGTACTTCCAGGTAATGCTTTCAAAGTCGTCGACACAGTTCCATCCAAATTGTCGCTCTTTGATATTTGGCTTAGATGTTAAGTAATAAATATCGCCAAGAGGGACGTCCTTTAAAAACGAAGACTCCATCTGAAATTTAACTCGATTGTCCAAATACTTGTCACATGTTGAAATAATATAACAAACCTTCATAATAGTTATATTATTTATTTGATTTTAAGTAGATATTATAAAAAATTGTGTTAATCTACTTTTTCCATGGAATCTTTATTAGCAAATGGGCCGCTTACTAACTGACTTGCACCGTTGTCCGTTTTACCTGACACAATATTATCGCCCTCGAACAATTCCATGCAAATGTCGGCGGTGGAGATGTTCTCGTTCTCCTTGAGCGCGAACTCTTGTGTATTTGCATTACTGACACCTACCAAGTTACCCTGTTCATCAATTGTTTGAGTCAAAGTATTACCTGACTTCTCTGCGGACTTGATATTCTCCTCAATTGCCTTCTGTTTTGTTTCCTTAAGGCGCTGCTCAAATGCGGCCTTGGCGTTTGATTCATTCTTGTTCTTTTCGCTCATTAGCTTGTTGAGTTCCTCCTCCATGTATTCTACACGTCCAGTCTTATATGCCTCGGGATCCCACGGCATCCACATGCCAATCGGTCCAACAAAAACATCGTGATTGGGGTCAATTTCTCGCAACATCTTGCATCGCAACTCTGCCTCTTCTTGAGTTGGGTAGGACCCACGAATCTTCAACCCCCGTGTATTGGTTTGGAAGCTGTGTGCAATATCAAATTGCTTCTGCAACTCTTCCTCATTGTTGTCAATAAAGGTCTTGTACTCGTCTTCAATCCCAACCTTGGCCAGTGTTTCCTTCTCCTCCTTAACGTATTCCTTAAAGTCATTTGAAATATCGTCAAACGAAAGATTGTATTTATAAGAAACAAAGTTAAGGAACTGGAGAAACTTTTCCATTGACTTGTTGAATTCCCATTTCTTTAGGAACTCCTCGAAAAAGAACACGGCCTTATCCTTCAAAACTTTTTCGGGGGAACAAAACGAAACACACACAAATTTTTGCCCGGCAATCGGCTTGTCCTCCTCCAGCAAATCTACATACTTCGGGTTTGGTTTTCCGTTAACCTGTTTTCTTTCAAACCCAGTCTTGTCAGAATTCTTTCCTTTAGAACGATCCATTTAGTTAATTAACTTATTTGATTTTAAGTTTTTTATCGCATTATATATATTTTTTTCTTTTTATTTATTATAATGAACAGTTTGATTAACGTCGCCGAACTTGTTAAGAGAGTCATTAAGTATCTTGTTGAAGGTTTGATGGTGGCAATTGCTGCCTATGCCATCCCTAAACGTTCCTTAAATATTGAGGAGGTTATTTTGATTGCCTTGACTGCCGCTGCTACATTCAGCATCCTTGATACATATATCCCCAGCATGGGTGCTACTGCCCGCTCTGGTGCTGGTTTTGGTATTGGTGCTAACTTGGTCAAGTTCCCTGGAGGGTTCTAAGTTGACTTAATATCGTAGTCCCATAATAACATAATCATAATAGCATAATATATTTAATCTAAGCGTAATATATTATGGCGAGGAAGATGCAGACACGTAAGAGGTATGCTAAAAAAAGTGCGAGCGCACGCCGCGGAAGAACTCTTAGTAGACGTCGGACCATGAAGCGACAAAGTAGCCGCAAACAGCGTGGAGGGATGTGTTTTGGTAATGGAGTCGGCGCAAATACCGGCGATCCAAACTTTTCAATTTATAACACCCGTGCGCTACAATTGTTCCCATATAAACCGGCGAATTAATTACGCAACGTTATATTGTATGAATGAACTCCCAGTCCAATTCTTCGCATATCTTTTTCCAAATAACATCCTGTTCTATTCTTTTTTCCTTGTCTTTTAACATTGGAAAAAAGGGCAAATATGTTTCTTCTCCCAATAGTTCGCACAGTTTATATGCGGTATAATAATAATTCAGGAAGTTCACACGATCATCCGGACAAAACTTGGAATAAGGGGCCTGTAAATCGGTAAACAGATTGCACAACGTTTCTTCTAATTCCTGAGACATGATTGGCGGTTTAATCCCTAATTTATCCTTAATAAATGGTATATGTTCATAGTACTTATTATATCCTAATTTTTTGAGCACCTCCTTTGTTTTCCCATTTGTGATTTGTGATATCTCTATTCTCTCTTTTTTGATCTGGAGTTTGATATTTTCAATGACATCTGGCGGAATTTGCGTTGTTTCCTTCCCCTGGAACTGGGCCAATATTTCCTTGAAATGGTTAATCCGTTTGTATGCGTAAAAGCAGACCTCTTTGGGTGGTTCTTTGTAAGATGGTTTTTCATTTTCAATTAAATAAGGAATACTTCTGGAACAACTATTGCATACTAAAATACCCTCATCCTCCAGTGGTATTAGCTCGCCTTTGTGGCATACTTGGCATACATCTGTTTGGCACACAAACGTGTTTACATCAAGAAAGCTATCATCAATATTACTCAAATATTTCTGAACAATGTTGCTTGTTTCTTTTTGTGATGAAGTATCCAGTTCAGGGTCTTGTTTAATTTTGAAAAAGGTGTTTACCAGTTTAGATTTATTTGTCGCAGTCTGATATTTACTTCCAACAGATATATCCTTTTTGTTTTCAAAATACTCAAAAATAAATTTGGAATTGTCAAGAAAGTATTCCTTCTTTTTTGCATTGATATCTCTTATTCGCGTTGTTATCTCGGCCACCTTGTCCTCGAGTTCTATTCTGGCCTCCAGAGTAAGTTCGTCATATTCATTCAATAGTTTTGTTTTTAATTCGTGACGCTCCGCCTTCAATTCTGGTATAACATCGGTCTCGTCATTTGTAAACTCTGTCAAAAACTCCTTATGCTTCGTGTCAAGAGTAACGGCCGTTTTCTTATTAAATTTAATTTTTTTAATAGACTTTGGCTTAAAATTCGGCATTCCCCCTCTTAAGTATTTTAAATAAAACTGTTTAATTGATAATAAAGAGAATATATTTATTATGTATTAATTCCTAATTCGGAGGACCGTCTCCGTTCAAGGTTGGGGGGAATAATGTCATGTCTCTGGAAATGTCAAGGGCTTTGCAGATGCACCCGTTCTTTGCATATAAAAACACGTATAATTATATTACACATGTATAATATGTATTTCCTTGTTGATAATAACCGTAAAATACTATTTGGGTGGTCTGCTAAATGTGGATGCAGCCATATTAAACGAATTTTCTATTTTTTACAAAATAACAAGGAAGATAATATTATTCATAGTCGCAAAGACTACCATAAGCTACCAGATGATGTTGAAAAGTATACGACGATAATAATTAGTAGAAATCCATACGAGAGAATTATATCGGGGTTTTTAGATAAATATAAGTTAGGCGGAGGCTTTAGACGATTATGGAAACACAATACTATTACATTTTCTAAATTTGTAGAAGAAACCGTTAAGGGTGATTGGAAGATGGTTGAAAAGCATCATTTTACACCCCAAACAACAGAAAATTTCAAAAAAAGTATTATGCTATCTAAGTGCATTAAATGTTACGATATTAAGAAGATCGATTACAAATATATCGAAGAATTATACAATATAAAACTACCCGAAACAATATTAACCAAAAGGGAAGGACATGAAAGAAAACACTATAGCGAATCTATCACGCATGATGTATTTGATTTAGAAATGACCGATTACTATGATTTCAACGTCAACTTAAAATATTTTTATAATGAAGACCTAAAAAACAAGGTATATAACTTTTACAAAAACGATTTTGTCTTTTTTAATGAAATGGGTCTGGACTATACCGCTCCATAGGTTTAACTATATTTACAGATTGACAGTGCATGTGAAAGAAAGAGTTCAAAATCAAGTAATGTTTTCTATAATTTAAGTAAATGGATCTGAAAGTTTCCTTGGAATCCTTAAAAGATTTAGAAAATGACAATGTAAAGGTTGACGTGATAACATTTCAAAAAATGATTCTTGTGTTTAATTCTATAGAGCAGGGATGGTCTGTGAAGAAACGAAACGGGTCCTATGTATTTACAAAGAGTCACGAAAATAAAAAGGAGATACTTGAGGACACATATCTTATGAAATTTATGAAGACCAATTTAGACCTGAATAAAATTATTTCTTAGGAAAACAGGAACCTTCCGCAAAATTTAAAGCCAATTTAATTAAATTAATTCTATTTTAATTAAATTAAAATCCAAAAAATTTTTTTCTTTAGCAACTATATAAAATGGGAGGTGGATTAATGCAACTCGTCGCCTATGGCGCCCAAGACGTTTACCTTACTGGTAATCCTCAGATCACTTTCTGGAAAGTTACTTATCGCAGATATACTAACTTTGCCATCGAGTCTATTGAACAGACATTCAATGGCCAGGCCGATTTCGGTCGTCGCGTGCAATGCGTGATCTCCAGAAACGGAGATTTGGCATACCGCACCTACCTTCAGGTGACTCTTCCTGAGATCAACCAACTTATGGGTCTCGGAAACTACAGCACCTCCGGTAACCAGGGTGTGTATGCCCGTTGGTTAGATTTCCCCGGTGAACAGCTCATCGCCCAAGTTGAAGTTGAGATTGGTGGTCAACGCATCGACCGTCAATACGGTGACTGGATGCACATCTGGAACCAACTCACAATGACCTCTGAGCAACAACGCGGATACTTCAAGATGATTGGTAACACCACCCAACTTACCTTCATCACCGATCCCTCTTTCTCTGAGGTTGAGTCCCCTTGCGACTCCTTGGCCCCCCGCCAAGTGTGTGCTCCCCGCAACGCCCTTCCTGAGACCACATTGTACGTGCCTCTCCAATTCTGGTTTTGCACCAACCCCGGCCTTGCCCTCCCCTTGATTGCCCTTCAATACCACGAGGTCAAGATCAACCTTGATATCCGCCCCATTGACGAGTGCTTGTGGGCCGTTACCACCTTGAACTGCAGCTCCGGCCCTGCCTTCAACTCTGCCAACCAATACTCCGTTGGCCGCCCCGTCCCCGCCACCATTGCCTACAACCAGTCTTTGGTCGCTGCCTCTTTGTACGTTGACTATGTGTTCTTGGACACTGATGAACGCCGCAGAATGGCCCAGAACCCCCACGAGTACTTGATTACTCAGCTCCAGTTCACCGGCGACGAGTCTGTTGGTTCTTCCTCCAACAAGATCAAGCTCAACTTCAACCACCCCGTGAAGGAGCTTATCTGGGTTGTCCAACCTGACCAGAACGTCGACTACTGCTCGTCTTTGACTTGCGACGCCCTCTTGTTCAAGGTGCTTGGTGCCCAACCCTTCAACTACACTGATGCCATTGACGCCCTCCCCAACGCCGTCCATGCCTTCGGTGGCCCCGCTGCCATTGCTGCTGACTCCCGTGCATTCATTGATGCCAACGGTCTCTTCCAGGATGCCGGTGCCATGGATGAATACATCCCTGCCAACTTCACTGGATACTGGCATGGTCCTTCCAACCCCTACAACGAGGTCAACCTTGGTGGTATTGCCGTCCCCGCACCCACCACCGTGCCCGATGGCTACGTTGCCCAAGTCGGTTCCCACCTTGATAACTCTGGTGTGTCTGATGCCGGCACCTTCGTGCTCACTGAGACATCTTTGGACATGCACTGCTGGGGCCAGAACCCCGTCGTCACCGCTAAGCTCCAACTTAACGGCCAAGACCGCTTCTCTGAACGTGAAGGTTCTTACTTCTCTTGGGTCCAACCTTACCAGGCACACACCCGCAACCCTGATGAAGGTATTAACGTGTACTCCTTTGCCCTTCGCCCTGAGGAACATCAACCCTCCGGCACGTGCAACTTCTCCCGCATTGATAACGCCACCCTTCAGCTTGTGCTCTCCAACGCCACCGTTGAGGGTACCAAGACTGCCAAGGTGCGTGTCTATGCCACCAACTACAACGTCCTCCGCATCATGAGCGGCATGGGTGGTTTGGCCTACAGCAATTAAATATTTTGTTACGATTTATCGTCTCAGAATGTTGTTTGTATTTTAATAATTAAATTAACGCTTATTAATTATTAAAGCAGAAAGGATGCTGTCCATAGTATGGACACCTTTAAAATAATATTTAAGAATTAAAACAATTGCTTTGCAATTTGGCAAAGCAATTATCTATATAATATGGTAATTAGTTGCTTTTGTTATAACAAAAGCAAATTTTTTATTCATCCATTTGGGTGAACAAACAACCACAATCTTTGCTCCTGAACCTTCGGGAGCAAAGAATGATACCAAATGCAGTAATAATAATTAAAATAATCGCTTTTTAATTATTAAAGCAGAAAGGATGCTGTCCATAGTATGGACACCTTTAAAATAATATTATTTGCTGCGTAAACTAATATAAAAACCCGTAATATAGTATATTACAGAACAAATGGAAGTAGTTAAGGCCTTTACCGCAAATGATATGCACACAGAAATTGTAATAAAGGGCACTATTAATGAACCTTTATTTAGAGCAAGCGATATAGGTGAAATTTTAGAAATAAGTAATATAAGGTCATCAATACAGGCGTTTGATGATACTGAAAGACGTGTAGATACTATGGACACGTCTACTGGACAAAAACAAGTTACATTTCTTACAGAAAAAGGTTTATACAAAGTATTATTTAAATCAAGAAAACCTATAGCTGAAAAGTTTCAAAATTGGGCATGCGATGTAATAAAGGAAATTCGTTTAACCGGCACGTACAAATTAGAGAAACAATTAGAAGACGCAAAAAATGAAATCATTCAAATTGAAGAAACGCATAAAACCGAATTAGATACAAAAGTTCAAAGGGAACGTGAGCAAATTTTGCTTAGAGAATTTAAAACCATTTGTGGTATGGTATATATTATAAAAGTTAAGACACATCCTGATGGAACTTATGTTGTAAAAATTGGTGAAAGTAGGATCGGGATTCAAGAAAGATATAACGATTGCAAGTTAAAACACGGAAACGTATTATTATTAGATTGTTTTGCCGTTAACAAAAGCAAGGACTTTGAAACTTTTATACACAAACATGAATATGTAAGAATTAATCAAGTAAATGACTTGCCCGGACACGAAAACGAGATGGAGCTTTTTTTAATTGGTAAAAATCTCTCTTATAAAACATTGTTAAATGTTATTAACAACAACCTAAAATATTTTAACAGCAATGATACAAATAAATTAGAGCTTGAAATTGAAAAATTAAAACTTATGCTTGAAATGAAAGGTACAAATAATGACAACCTATTAATTCAAGAACTGGTTCAAAGTGTAAAACAATTATCAGGTCAAATAAATAATCTCGAAAAAACAAACCAAGAAATGATGGCAAAATTAAATTCTGCGCAAATGAAAACAACCACGGGCTTTAATGAACCATTGGTTACACTTGGACCCAGATTGCAAAAAATTAATCCGGAAACAATGATTATTATTAAGACATATGAATCCGTTGCCGAATGTTTAAAGGAACATAATTTCAAAATCAAGCGACCAAGCATTGATAAAGCGGTTACAGAAAATACAGTTTATAATGGATTTCGATGGGCTTTTGTAGACAGGAATTTAGATCCGAACGTACTATATAATATTCTTCCCACAAAACAAACCAAGATTCAGAATCTGGGATATATTGCAAAATTGAATACAGAAAAAACCGAAATTCTGAATGTTTATTTGGACAGAAAAACGGCAGCAAGCCTTAATGGGTATTCGTCATCTTCAGCATTAGATACTCCTGTAAAAAACGCATCTCTGACAAACGGACATTATTATCTATTATATGACAAATGCCCTCAAGAATTAATTGATACATTTGAGAAAAAATACGGAGAACCAATTTTATATAAGGATGGAATCGGGCAATACACTAATGAAAATCAGCTTGTAAAGGAATTTATTTGTAAATATGATTGTATCAAACAATTAAAAATGAGCGATAAAACTCTGACAAAGGCCCTTGATAATAACATTTTATACAACAACTTCTTTTTTTGTCGTATTGGAAGCAAAATGAAGTGGATTTAGGTGCCAATATAATATACAAATGGATTTGTATTATATTATATAAAAAATTGAAATGCGAATGCTTACCTTATCCAAAGCAAATCAACTCACCTTATACAATTTAGAAAATGAACCATTCCGAAGAGACTTACACGTTTAGATTCAAGCTTGTTTATACGACAAGAACTAAAAATTATACCTTTAAATCAGACCTATCCATCAGAGACTTTATTCGCGAGATTTTACAACGAGCTCCAGCCGATTTTGATTTGAATTATGACGAGGGTATTGCGATTGTAGAAACTGGCCAATTTGATAATATTTATGGCCATGATGCCGAACTTGCTCCGGCGCTGGAGGAATCGGACTGGACACTCCGCGAGTTTTATGGAAACAGACATAAATCCACATCATTTTATATTAGAAAATTTCGTTTATCGTAATATTATGTTGTGGTCGGCAATAATTGAATAAAAAATTAGATTACATATTTGTACATATTTGTACATATTTGTACATATTTGTACATTTATTTTTTACTCCTCCCTACTATACGGTGCAAACTCATCTTCTTCGTCCGAGTCCTGGTTAATGTTCCCATCATCCTCTACATCATCCTCAATTTCTACATACTTGTCGTCGCGCCAAATAACCTTGTGCGTATTAAATAGCCGATTCATATTTATAATTTCCGGCTTCTCTGTTTCCGAAGTAAACAGTTTCATAATCTGTTCGTCGTCGCGAAACCGCACTGTATAAGTTTGCTGTATATTGTTTCTCCCAATTCGCCCCATTGCCTGAATGATCTTCTCCTGTGTAAGATTCAGGTCCTTACTCAAAAACCCGTGACAGAACTGATAATTCGTGCCATAAATGTAATCGCTTGACGCAATAATCATGTAGAGCTTTTGCTCATCCGCGAGCCGCTTCATAATCTCCGTATACGTAATATTATCGTGGTTAATAAACACGCCAATCCCCATCAACAAGAGAATTTTCCACGCATTGTCTACACCATTGAGCGCCATGATATCGCACACAGTTTGTTCATCAATATTACTCGTAAATGCACCCTTTGTATCAATCCCGGCCGCCCATTTGTCCAGATGCATTTTTCTATTCGGAATAAAGGTGTCATTCAAGCTTGCAGATCTAATCAGAGCCCTGTAGCCATTAATCTGTTCAGTCAACTTTGACAGCGCCCCCTTATTTTCATATTCGGCCGGAATGTCCTTGCTCAGCTTCTTTGGGTCTTTGTTTGATTTACTTCTGCCGGTTACTTTGTGCCCACCACTAAACCCCGACACTTCATTCTTGACGCGCTTATCTGCATTCTCTTTGATAGTTTCTACTTCAGATTCTAACGCATGTAGTTTTTCATTGATAACGTTATTATAGTCAATCTTCTTCATGATATCATCTAAAACAAGAGCAGGAATATTTGCCTGCTGTACGCAAAACTTGGCAATTTTCTCAACGTCATTAGATATGAAGATGGTGGGACCGTCCGTTAAGCTATACGCGTCCTTTGTAGTAACATATACACCGGAAGTACCCGCTTGAGGCGGTACAATAGGCTTGACGCGCGGCATTTGTTCACTTGCCAATCGCGTAATTGGTTCTCCTCCACGAGCCCCGATTGCGGAACCCTGAGTTGGTCCGAAACTGTGCGCCTTTGCAATCTTGTTCCCCTTTGCATCTATGCCAGCATTTTCCAAAATACGCGGACACCTGGTTTCCTTGAAATGAGCATATATTTGCGGCCACTTGTCCGATGTAATATTCTGCAGAAGAGTAATATAGTACATCTTTATGTTCTTCATGTTTATATCATCCAGCGTCTCAAAATGTCGCTCTAACCGAGTCTTTGAGTTACCAAACCCATTAGCGTTAACGTATGTAATAAATTCTACTACTCCCTTCAAATCAAAGTACCGCAGAAGCGTCATATATTCGCCGCAATGTTGCGCTACCTTCATAATTTTGTCGTACTCCTCGTGCAAATAATGCGGCAGCATAACAAGACCGTCTTTGTTGATTATAGGAATAGACTTCTTACAGTCATGACTGACAATATTACAGATCTCGGCCCCACGAAATTTAGCCAGGAAATCCGGCAGCGTTTCTGTGAGGTCGCCATGTTTTGGTAAAGTTGCCGATGACAGCACAACGTTGGGGATACAATTTTTCTTCCAGTTTTTCCGAATGGTCGCGTGGAATTCGTGCTCCTCGTAGTCAAGCGTAATGGTGGGTTCATCCCAATACATGATAATATCATCCGCTTTGAAGAACGCGAGCATATAATACATGGCCGGTAAGTAAGATTTAATATCGCAAATCATTATTTCTACCTCACCACCAACGCTATTGTCAACCTTTCCGATACCACCAGTGCGTCTGTTTATAGTGTACTCTTTTGCTGCGAAATAATGCAAACGGATATCATCTGCGCTGGCACATCCAAACGCGAATGCCACCTTTTTATTGACGGAAATGGCAGCTCGCGCCAGCGCTAATCCTACATGTCTTGCAGCACAAACGAATATAATCCTCTTCTGTTCAGATAGTGCAATAGGCGTGAGTGTCTTACCTGTTCCGGTTGGCGCCATATACAAAACCAACTTGGGGGTCGGATTTTTACACACCGTAAATATTTCCTTCTGGTGCTCGTACAACAACAAATCGTTATATTTTAATAGACTCTCATTTTTTTCAATTAATTCCACGCCATTCTCAATGAGGGTCAACAGAGAGGTTTCCCGTTCTAATACGATTAACACGCGACTTGCAAGCTCTGTAATGTGGCGATTCACGCGTGCAATACTATTTCGCATTAATTTGTACAGAGTGAAATAGTGAAAGTGGAATAATTTAATCTTGTTTTCCTTTTTGTTGAAAATTATATTTTCTATATGACTTAACAGGACATATTCATATAAGTCATTTTGCTTCAACGAATTTTCATCGTATCTTTCT
>JACCDP010037549.1_pt1 | contig 15466 bp, 14 predicted proteins | sample 7445841 | NCBI WGS metagenome assembly JACCDP01 (sample SAMN15323441, study PRJNA562643) | freshwater metagenome | isolation source: river surface water | place: USA:Blue River Watershed | collected 2017-08-17 | reverse complement strand
TCGTAGACTACGACGTTGATAGGACGGGTGTGGAAGCGTGGTAACACGTTAAGCTTACCGTTACTAATAGCTCAATTGGCTTGATTTATGCACTGAAAAAATTTTAGATACAAATTACAATGTTATTAATTTATATTTGCTAGCATGAATATAAACTTTCCAAATTATATTTTTGATCATTCTTTTTTTATCCCAAAAAATTATGAAAAAATTCTAGAAGTATTTAGACATAATACAAATATAGAAATGGGTGGATATAGAATTTACGATGGAAAAGGAGATCATTTAATTCAATCTCCAGAAGAATTATTATGGACTATTAAAGAATTAAAAATAATTGAAAAAAAAAATAAATTTAAATCATTTTTAGAGTTCGGTTATAATATTGGAATGACTAATACTATTTTAAATAAATTTTTTAATTTTGAAAAAATTGTTTCGGTCGATTGGGTTGGAGGAGATTCAATATCTAAAGAAAGTTTTTATGCGAATCTTAGATTTAAAAACTTTATTCTTCTATGTGGAGATTCTTGTAGCAAATTTATTAATGATCAAGTTGTTCTTAATTCAAAATATGATTTAATTTTTATAGACGGTGGTCACGATTATGATGTTGTAAAAAATGATTTCGAACTTTCATTAAAAACAATTGAAAAAAATGGTACTATTGTATTTCACGATATAGCCTCACCATCTCTTGAAGGACCTAAAAAATTATGGAATGAAATTAAAAATAACTACCAAACAAAAGAATTTGTTTGTAAAGATTATTTAATTCAATATGGAGTAGGAATTATAAATTTATAATAATACAATAGATTTTTTTTGTAGTATTTAAGTTTTCTTTAAAAATAAATATTAAAAAAATAAAAACACTCATAAAATATATCATTATATTCCGCTTTTTACATATGCGATTAATAATTTCAGGATCTTCATTTTTATTACCAAAAAACAAATATTGGGGGTCTTTAGACAAAAAATTTAATCTTGAATTTTTAAATTATGGAGATTGGAGTGGAGCGCTAATTAATTCAAATTCTGAGGATATAATATCATTAATTTTGTTTCTTGAGGATATGATTGACTGTAACGATAAAAGCGAAAATGAGATTAAATTATTTTTAGAATCATTTCTTAATCTTTTGGTGAGCAGATTATCTAAATCTAAGTCACCTACTTTAGTTTTTTTTTCATCTGGTGATAGTGATCATTTATTTTTTAAAGCTAAAAACCTCAGTAAAAATGATAGAATTAATTTTTGGCTAATGGAAAAGTTATCTATTTTATCAGAAAAATATGAAAGCCTTTATTTTTTTGATATTAACAAAATTTTTTTAAAAGCTGGATTAGAAAATTGCTTAGATCAGAGAAATTGGTACATGGTTCACAGTCGACTCTCTGCCACAGGACTTAAACAGATAGTTGCTATTGTAGAAAGAATTTTAAATCGTCATAAATATCCGCCTTTAAAAATGCTTTTATTAGATTGTGACAATACAATTTGGGGAGGAGTTATAGGCGAGGATGGCTTAACAGGAATCATACTCGGAGAGGATGGTTTAGGACAGGCCTTTGTTGACTTTCAAAAAACTATAAAAAAACTATCTAAACAAGGAGTTTTAATTGGTCTTGTTAGTAAAAATAATGAATCTGAAGTTTGGAAAGTTTTTGAAAAACATAAGTCCATGGTCCTTAAAAAAGAAGACATAATTTCTTTCAAAATAGACTGGAACGAAAAATTTTTAAATATCAAAAAAATAGCTAACGAAATAAATATTGGTTTAGATAGCATAGCTTTTTGGGATGATAATCCGATTGAACGGGACAAAGTAAAAAATTTGTTACCCGAAGTTTATACAATAGAAATGCCAACAGATATTTTTGAATGGCCTAGATATTTGGAAAATTTGGATTGTTTTGTAAAATTTAGAATTACAAAAGAAGATTTAAAAAAAACAGAACAATATCGAAGCAGAGCTGAGTTTATGAAAGAAAGCAAAGGAGTTAGTGATATGCATTTTTATTTGAAATCTATAAATTTGAGAGCCTCAGTACTTGAGTTGGACGAAGCAAATATATCAAGAGCGGTTCAACTATGTTTAAAAACTAATCAATTTAATTTACGTACCACCAGACATGGCTTTGAAGATCTTTATTTGATTTCAAAAAACAAAAAGGACTTTTGTTTTTTGATTAAACTTTCGGATAAGTATGGGGACCATGGAATTGTAGGCTTAGTGTGCCTTAAAGAAATTAATTCAGATGTAGTATTTTTGGATACATTTTTATTGAGTTGTCGTGTTTTAGGAAGACATCTTGAAACATGGATGCTTTATCAGACCCTGATAAGAGCTAAGAAAAATAATTATAAATATTTGTTAGGTGAATTTATAGAGACAGATCGCAATTTTGTTGCGAAAAATTTTTTTATAGAGCATGAATTTAAATTAACCAAGAATTTGCCGGATAATTTTACATACAATAAAACAAGCAATAGTTTTTATATTTTGTCAACCTCCAAAACTAACTTTAACTTTTTAGATATTTATGAAAATTTTAAATCTTAAAGACTTAGAAAATATTCTTTTTGAAGTTTTTCCAGTAAAAAAATTTCCGAAAGAAATTAAAGAATTAAAATTTGGAGATTTTAAGGAATGGGATTCTTTAGGAAATTTTAATTTACTACTTGCCATTGAGGAGTTTTATAATGTTCGTTTTACTATGGACGAAATAACGAATATACGTTCTGTGGAACTATTAATAAATGTACTTCAAAAAAAATTATATAAGAAGTGATTACAGATAAAAAAGAAATAAATATCGCTTATTCTTTTAGGAATTTAGGAATTTTAAAAAGTGATACTGTTATGATCCATGGAGATGCTGGTGTAGCTGCGCAACTTGTTAATATTGAACCAAGTCTGCGTATTAATGAATTAATACGTCAAATAATTGGATATTTTTCACCAGAAGGCACTGTTGTTGTCCCAACTTTTTCATACAGTTTTACTAAAAATGAATATTTTGATCGTGTTAATACGCCTAGTCAAGTTGGATTATTTAGCGAGTCTTTTAGAAAATATTCTAATGTACGTCGTTCAAACCATCCAATTTTTAGTGTAGCAGGAATTGGAAAAAATTTTGAAAAATTTGAAAAATCAGAAATTAATGATTGCTTCGGAGCTAATACAGCTTTTGATTTACTTTATAAATTGGGTGGAAAAATTATCTGTCTTGGGTGTGATTTTCATAGCGGCGCAACCTTTGTTCATTATATAGAACAGCGTCTTGGAGTTTCCTATAGATATATGAAAAATTTTAGTGGATTTATAGTCAACGATGCAAAAAAATATCCTTTAAAAACTTCTTATTATGTTAGAAAATTAGGAACTAATTCAATTTTAGATTTCAGTTTTTTAAAAAAAGAGTTAATAAATCAAGGAAAATTATTAACATCTAATATCGGTAGATTTCAACTTTCAGTGATTTCAACTAACGATCTATTAAATTGCTTAACTTATTTGTTTAAAGAAAATAAGATTATTTTTTTAAAAGATTAAAATGATAATATGGCAATTTTTTTATTTTATTAATTTATTATCTTTAAATGGATAGTCAAAATTTAGGACTCAAATTACATAACTTTGCAAAACGTTTATGGCCTATTAACAGAAGCCTTTCTGGCGAAGGCAATAGAAAAACTTTATTTATATTAAAAGATATCATTCCACAAATAAGCATATATGAAGTTCCGACTGGCACGAAAGTTTTTGATTGGGAAGTACCTCTGGAGTGGCACGTAAATGATGCATATATTATTACTCCCGAAGGAAAAAAAATTTGCAATTTTCAAGAGAATAATCTTCATTTAATGGGATATTCCATTCCAATTAAAAAAAAAATAACTTTAGATGAACTTCAGGGGCACTTATATTCTTTGCCCTCACAACCCTCTGCTATTCCATATGTGACTTCTTATTATGAAAAAAGATGGGGTTTTTGTTTATCTGAAAATTTAAGAAAGAATTTAAGAGATGGTTATTATGAAGTGTTTATTGATTCTAAATTTTATAAAGGCTCGCTTACTTATGGTGAGCTTTTAATTAAAGGAGACTCTAATAAAGAAATTTTTTTTTCAACTTATATTTGTCATCCCTCGATGGCTAATAATGAGCTATCTGGCATAGTAGTTTTAAGTCATATTGCCAATTGGCTATCTAATAAAAAAAGTAATAGATTTAGTTATCGCTTTGTTTTTGTTCCAGAGACTATTGGTTCTATTGCTTATTTAAGTAAAAATATTAAAAGACTTAAATCTAAAGTTTTTGCAGGTTATAGTATTACTTGTATTGGTGATAATCGGGATTATTCATATTTGCCATCTAGAAACGGAAATACAATTAGCGATATAGTTGCTAAACATGTTTTAAAAAATATTCATCCTACTTATAAAAATTACAAATGGATAGATAGAGGGAGCGATGAGAGACAATATTGTTCACCAGGTGTAGATTTACCAATAGCATCCGTTATGCGAACTAAATATGGCATGTATGAGGAATACCACACATCTTTAGATGATTTAATAAATGTGGTCACACCAGCAGGATTAGAGGGGGGTTTTAATTTAATTAAAAAAATTGTCGAAGCTTTAGAAAATAACAGATATCCAAAAGTGAAATTTTTGTGCGAACCACAATTGAGTAAACATGGATTATATCCAACTATTTCAAATTTATCATCTAAAGATTCTCAAGAGGAAATTATTTTATTATTAAATTTTATTTCATACTCAGATGGATCTAAATCTTTAATTGAAATTGCCGAGTTATGTGAGTGTCCTGTGTGGAAGCTATATCCAATTTTAGAAAAATTAATTGAGAAAAACTTGATAACTCTTAGTGACAAATAATATTTTAATTCTTTTAAAAAAATAGATTTCTTATTTCAAAGTTAATAACTGAGATTTTAATAGAATTAAAAATAAATCTATATTTGCAATTCTACAAAAGAAAAAATATTCATAATTTTAAAGAAACTGTTAATATTCTAGTAATATTTTTTTTGATAATTTATTAATTTGATTATCTTCGAGATTAATCTTTTTAAAAATTAATTTTGTTCTATCAGGATTAAGACTGAAACATAATTTTAAAATGCTCATCCAATTCACGTTATTTTTTTTTCTAATTAGTTCTATTTTTGAAATAATTGAACTATAAATTTCACTTTTTGAATTTATTCTAAAAACTTTAAATAGGATAACTAATTTGCTCTTTTTTAAAATCGAGTAGCCATTTTTTAAAAAAATTTTAATTGATTTGGAATTGTTTTTTTTAATTTTAGCAATTAAAATTGAATTATTTTTTATAAATTTTTCAGATTGTTGTAGCATTTGATTTCCAAAACCTTTGTTATGAAAAGTTGGTTTTATAGCTATAGAAACGTAATGATAAAATTCATTTTTATCATATCTTACTGCCCCAATTTTAGCCCTATTTAGATAAGCTATTAAAATTAGTGATTTTTTTTTTGCATTCTTAAACCACTTTTTGTGTTCTGCTATGTTGATTTTACTTTTATCATTGATAGAATTTTTTCTTACAATACTAGTATTTCTCAGATTATATAAAAAATTTGTGTCATTTCGTGTTATTTTTTTAAGATAAAAATTCATTAAAATGTTATTTAAATTAATTTTATTATTATAAAGTGGTGAGGTAATATTAATAGATCAACTACTTGCATGCCATTTATTATGTTTGTACGGTTTAATTTATTTTCCTTCTTGTTATTAATATTTTTAGTTAAATAAAAATTATCTTTTACAAATTTTATTTTAGCATTTGGTTTAATTTTTTTTACTACTGATTTAAAATAATCTTTAGAGTGCACATCAAAATATTCATATACTTTTGGATTTCCCTTTTTGTCAAATTCATTTTCGGGCGAAACATTTGTGAATTTAAACCATTTTGAATTTAGAACCATCTGAATTCTGTAAGATTTATTGTGAATTGGAGTTCTAATAATCACATATTTTTTTGCAACTCTAAGCATTTCTTTTATTGGCTTGGTTATTTCAGGGATATGGGTAATAACATTTGAACAAACCACAACATCAAATTGCCTATTTTTATACGGAATTTTTTGGGCCCATCCTATTTTAAAATCTGCATGATTATCGTTTTTCCATATTTTTTTTGCTGCGTTGATATGTAGTTTCCACGGATCAATTCCTGAATAAGTGAAAGTTTTGTTAATTTTTTTTTTAAAAGTATTATAAAAATGTCCAGTTAAACATCCAACATCTAATATTGAAAAATTATTTAATTTTGTTTTAGTTATAATATTTGCATAGGCTTTTGCAACTTCCATATCGGGAAGTTCGCCTTTAGATCTTTTTATAGAAACATTTAAATAATCAACATTTTTTTCACTTACATCGTGACATTGATTATATTTTTTTTTCATTAAATAATTTCTGATTTATATCTTTGACTTTCTTGATACCATCTTTTAAAAAAATTTTTTACTTTTTTGTAATCATCTAATTTAATTTTATTTTTATTTATTTTTTCAATTTTTTTTGCAATAATGAGTATATAATCGCTATCAATATATCTATTTATATAAATTGGCCTGAATTTATTAAGAATTAAAATATTACTCAAAGAATTTTTACTGAAGTGAAATGGATGCAAGTCAGGATTATTTTTTCCGAAATACATTTGAATTGGTTTTTTAAAAGGAACCAGAATTCTACTGCTTTCAGCTAATACAATATATCCGTTTTTATTTATTAATTCTGATGCAGTTTTAATTATTTCAAAACTATTAGATGTATTACAAAGTGTCCACATGATTGTAATTACATCAAATTTTTTTTTATTTTCTGACTTATTGTACTGTTCTACTGTACCTTGAAAATATTTAATTCTATTTTTTTTTAGTAAAAAACAATTTTTTTTGGATGGCTCTATTCCAAAAGGAAAAAAATTAATTTTTTTTTTTAGCATTTTAAGAAATTCGCCCTCACCAGCTCCAAAATCGCAAATTGATTTTGATTTTAAATTTAATTGAGAAAGAATTGTTTCCATTACATAGGTGTGACGAGCAATTACAGCAGGAATTTTAGAAGTATATTTCGATTTTGAAAATTTTTTACCAAATACTTTTTCAGACCAGTCTTTTGCAATTTCTTCAGAACTTCTTCTTTTTGTTACAGAGACTAATCCTGAATATTTAGAAATATTCACCTCATTTCCACCTGTTAGCTTTTGTGAATATGGTACTAATATAGTTTTTCCTTGACCGTAATAATCATTAATTAACTTAGAAATATTTATCATAATTTTTTATAACTTAGTTAATAAATTATTATAAAGAGAATAATTAAATTTTATTTAATTTCAAAATTAAGTTTGTGCTCATTTCCTTTTAAAGACCAAATTTCCTTATTCCTATGTTTTTCTATATTTTCATTAAACTCAGTTAAAGAACATCCCAAATATTCAAGAATTTTGTGCAAATTCTTCTCAGGATATTCACCATCATATTTTTTAACATAATCCAGGGCTTTTTGCCTATCCAAGTGTTTATTTTGTATTAATCTTGAAGCGTCTCTTAGAGCTCTACCGAATCCAAATTTAATGTATTGCATATAATAATATAAGTCATCTATATCATCATCCATACTATCGTAGTTTTGAAATGTTCCCGAAATTCTATCTTTCTTTTCTCTGAAGTTAAACTTTTCTTTTGAATAATTATAATTTTCATAAATATCCCATTTAAAGAAATAAGAAAAATAATAAGCTTTGATACTTTTATCCTTAATTATCTCTTGTTTAGGTAATCGATAAATAGCTAAATCATTAATATTTAAATTTTCATCAACCCAATTTGTAGGATCATCGCCAATTTGATTTTCCAAAACCTCCTCAATATCTCTAATTTTATCAGAATTCTTGTTTAAAATTTTTCCACCATATTCACTCTCGCCATGTTCTGCATAAAAAATTAATTTTATATTTTTTTCAACAGCTACATTAATAGGAAATGCGTTAATACCTGCATCCCAGTGAACCTTTGGGTTTGCTCTTTCTATAAAAAATCTTTTTGCTAAATATCTTGATATATTTTGGTTTGGCCTTAAATAAAGATTATCAAATCCTTTTTTTATTAAAAGTTCTCTATTTATGATTCCAATTTCTGTAGGCATTAAAGGAGAAAATGTAACCAAAAGTGGATTCATTTTAAACTCGAATTTTAGTTTAAAAGCTATTGAACTGCTATCTTTACCACCACTCCAAGGAACAATACAGTCATGGCTGCCATCTTTTGATCGAAATTCACTACAAATCTTTCTAAATTCTTTTTGTCTTTCTTCCCAATTTGTATTTTTTTTTTTAATCTGATAGTTGCAAGCATTGCAAACTTGGTTGTTATCAAAAGTTATTCTGGGTCTAGAACTTGGCATTAAACAAGATTTGCAAATTATAATCTTTTCCATTTTATTCTCTTATACTTATAGAATTTTTTATATAGTTTTTTAGATTTTTAATACTTTTTTCTGTAAAATGAAAAATGTTTGTAAGGGAAGCCGCTGATATATAATCTTTTTCCAAAACTTTTTTTACGTGATCCCAATTACCGGCTCCACTCGAAACTATTAAGGGTAAATTAATGCCTTTTAAGGAATCTAATAATTTAAGATCATATCCAAGCAACGAACCATCCTGATCCACAGACTGAAGAAAAATTTCCCCAGCTTCATTGTCTTCTATTATTTTTATATATTCATTTAATTTATATTGGCTTTTTTTTTGTCCGTAATCTTTCATTACATAATAAATGTCATCTTCAATCTTAGTATCGATGGATATTACTATGCACTGAGAACCAAATTCTTTTGCCGCTTTTTTTATAAACGTTGGGTCTTCGAAACAGATAGTATTTAATAAAACTTTATCAGCGCCATTTTTTAATAGTTTTTCAATATTTCCAAGAGTTCTAATGCCCCCACCAGCGGTTAATGGCACGTAAGCATTTGCGGAAATATTTTTTAACTCATTAAAAAATATTTCTTTTTTTTCATCATTAAAATTAAGTTTTCGAGATATATCTATTACAACAATCTCATCTATAGACCACATGTCTATAAAGTTTAAAGTATATCTATAGTCAGGTATAAAATTTTTAGTTCTAAAAAGAATGCCATTGTTTAACATTAAAGTTGTAATAATTCTTTTTGCTAGCATGATTATTGTTCGCAAAAATTTTTTAAAATTTTTAGACCTGCGTTTTGACTTTTCTCAGGGTGTGGCTGTATACCAAAAATATTTTCTTGTTGAATTGCAGCTATAAAATCTTCACCATAATTGCATTCTGCCAAAACATTAAATTTATTTACTAATTCTTTTTTTGCGCAATAACTGTGGTTAAAATATAGTCTTTCATTTTCAGAAATATTTTTCAAAATGTTTTTATTTTGTAAAATTTTCATTTTATTCCATCCCACGTGTGGTAGCCTCAATTCATTTGAATCAATTTTTTTTATTCTAGCATTTATCCAGGACAATCCTTGATGTTCTCCAAATTCTTCGCTGCATGTGCACATTAATTGAAAACCCAGACATATTCCTAAGATTTTTTTTTTATTTTGTATTACATTGTAATTTAGAACTTTAATAAGACCATATTTTTTTAGATTATTTATTCCTTTTTCAAAAGAGCCAACACCAGGTAGAATAATTGCTCTACATTTAGATATTTCAGATTCATCTCTAGAAATTATACAATCAAAACCTAACTTTTTTATAGCGTTTTTTACAGACAGTACATTTCCTAGCTCATAGTCAATTATACATATCATTGATTATGCGTTTGTAGAAATATTTTTATATTAATTAAAGAAAAAAGAAATTTATTCATTGAATTAGAGATTTCATGGTTAAAATTTATTTTTTTTATTTTTTTTAAATCAATTGTATTTTTTAAAAAGTAACTACTATTTAAAAAATTGTATAAACTTTCGCTATTAAAATCTGTAATACTTTTTAAATTTGTATTAAATCCTTTTTTTTGTCGGTCTAGTCTAATTTTGTCATGCAAAATACCTTTGGTTGCCGAACGTAAGATGTATTTAGAATATGAGTTTTTTATGTAGTTCTCATTTTTAATACTTAAGGCATATTTCACAAGATCTTTTGATAAAAAGGGTGATCTATTTTCTAAAGAAAAAAACATTGAATTTAAATCGTCTTCTTTTAGAATTACCGGAACAGATTCATGAAATAATTCATTTAGCATTCTATTTTTCATAAGATTTTTATCATAAGATTTTTCAGTAAAATTTACGTTTTTTGGATTGCAAAACAATTGTATGAATTTTTTTTGATTATAGATGTGTTTCCTAAACTTTTTATTTTCTGAAAATAAGTTTGGATTTTGCAAGTCTTTATTTCTAACTAGAGGTTTAATAAACTTAGTCCAACAATTTAGTTCATTATTAAATTGTTTTTTTTTTTTGATCTCATTTAAATACATTAAAAAATGATCATAATAACCTGTAAAAATTTCATCAGCTCCTGTTCCTGAAAAAATTACTTTATGGCCAGATTTGTTAGCAGCTTCAGATATTTTTGAATGTATATAATAAGAAATAGTTGATATTGGTGCATCATGATATTTAATTTGATTTTCTAATTTATCTAAAAATTTTTCATTTTTTTCTTTTTTTAAATAAATATAATTTATGTCGCAGCCAGTATCTTTCTGTAGTATTTCAATATTTTCTTTTTCGTTATATCTTTTGTCACTATCTATTATAGAAAAACATTTAGCTTTAATATTAAACATTTTATAACAAATTGACACAATACTAGCAGAATCAACTCCTCCACTTAAACAAAAAGCGATCGGAACATCTGATCTTAATCTAATCCTTAAGCTATTTATTAATAATTTTTTAATTTCATAAATATTTTCTTTAATATCTCTAGATATTTTTTGTGAAGATAGCTTTGTTCTATCTAAATATGGTTTTTTTATAATTTTAAATTTTTTTAAATCAAGAATAAGATTACTTCCGGCATCTAGTTCAAAAATATTTTCAAAGAAGGTTTGGTTATTTTTATTTAAAGACTTGTAGCCTTTAAAGATATAGTCATTTATTTTTGTTAAGTTTATCTTTTTTAGATCATTATTGTTTGATAAATATTGCAAATATTTTATTTCAGAACCAAAAATTAAATTATTACTATCAAAAAAATAGTATAAGGGTTTTTCACCAAAATTATCTCTTGATAAAAATATCTTACTATTTTTATAATCATATATACAAAGCGACCACATCCCATCAAAATGATCTACGCATTCTTCACCCCAATATTCATATGATCTTATTACAACTTCGGTATCTGAATTTGTTTTAAAATGTATATTTTTTTGCTGGAGCTCATCCTTAAGTTCAATGTAATTATAAATCTCACCATTAAAAATAAGAACTAAGTTATCGGTCTTGAAAGGTTGGTTTGATCTTGGGTCAAGATCAATGATGCTCAGTCTGGATGAAAAAAGATTTATAAGATAATTATTTAAACTATGGCAAAAAGAGCCTTGTTGATCAGGCCCTCTATTTTTCATTAATTTCTTTAGTGTTTTTCTTGCGATATCAAATGAAAAATTAGAATATTTTTTTTTTGTAATGTACCCAGCTATACCACACATAATTTATAAAGTAATAAGATATATGAATGTAAAATTAAAGAAATTAAATACTGCAATCCTTTTATATGCAAGAATGAATTCTAAAAGATTGCCAAATAAGGTATTAATTAAAATAAATTCAAAAACTATTATCAGTTTAATAATAGACAGAATAAGAAAAATATCAAAATATAAATTTCCAATCATTGTTTGTTCTTCAAATGAAAATTCAGATAATAAATTAATAAATTATTGTGTAAAAAAAAAAATTAAATTTTTTAGAGGAAGCCTTAATAATGTTTTTGACAGAACAGTTGAATGCTCTAATAAATATAATTTTAAATCTTTCGTAAGAGTTTGTGCTGACAGACCTTTTTTTGACGTGAGATTAATGGATAAAATGATAAAAAAATTTAGTGAAGATAAATATGATATAGTGACAAACCAATTTCCCAGAACTTATCCTAAAGGATTGGCATGTGAGATTGCTAGAATTAGCATCTTTAAAAATTTAAATCAGAATAAGATTAGAGTTTCAGATAAAGAACATATTTTTAATTTTTTTTATAGAAATAGTAAAAATTATAAAATTTTTAATTATTTTTTAAATAAAAATAAAATTATCAAAATCAAAAAACAAACTAACTGGAGCCTAAATAATAAAAAAGATCTATTAAAAATAAGAAAAATATATAGTAGTTATTCATTTAATGAATATATAGATGTTCTAAAAAAAAGATAAAATGAATTTATTAAGTATACATGATGGTCACAACTGTGGTGTTTCAATTTTTGTTAATGGAAAACTTATTTGTAGTCTTTCTGAGGAAAGAATAACAAGGAATAAAAATGAATATGGATTTCCTTTTCATTCAATTAATCGTTCTTTAAAATATGCAAATCTAAAAAGGAATGAAATCAGTCAAGTCGTTGTCTCAACTAAAAAACTTCCACCAAAATACTTTTTAGTTAAAAGAAATACCACTTTTAATAATGAAGATTATTTTAAGGAACAAAATGAATATTGGTATAAAAAAATTTATGAAAATAAAAAAATTAAATATTTAAATGTTTTTAAGAATAAAAGAATTATAAAATCAAAACTTTATTATAATTTTAAAAAAATTCGTAATGAAGATGATTTTGAAGGAATGTTGAATGCAAGAAAAGATTATATAAGTCGTTTCTTTGCTTTACCTAAAGAAAAAATATTCTTTTACGATCATCACGAATGTCATGCTTATTATGGTTTTTATGGCAATCCAATAAAATATAAAAAAACATGCGTTGTTGTGCTTGACGGGGGAGGCGACGATACTAATGCATCTATTTGGACGCCTAAGAAAAATAAATTAGCAGAAGTATACAGGACAAATATTGGCAACCTAGGAAGAATGTACAGATATATTACCTTGATGCTTTGTATGAAGCCGACAGAACATGAATTTAAAGTTATGGGTTTGGCTGGATATGCTCTTAACAATAACAATTATTATAAAAAGGCATTAAAAGTTTTTAAAGAAACCCTCGATATTTCAGGAATAAGATTTAAATATAAAATTAAGCCCAAAGATAATTATTTTTATTTTAAAAATAAACTTAAAGAAGAAAGGTTTGATACTATTAGTTATGCTATTCAAAAATATTTAGAAGATATTCTTGTCAAATGGTTTTCTAATATTTCAAAGAAATTAAATGTTAAAAATTTCATATTTTCAGGAGGTGTTGCCCAGAACGTTAAAGCTTCAAAAAAAATTTTAGAAAATAATAATATTTCTTCTATATTTATTCCGCCCGGTCCTGGTGATGAGTCTTTGTCAATAGGAGCCGCATACTGTCATTTTGCCCACATTGGATTTCCCAAGAATAAAATTTCTAATATGAAAAATCCTTATATTGGTATTTCATTTTCTGAAAAAGATTTAAATTTTATTAAAAAAAATAAAAAATTAAAATTTAAAAAAACTAACAATAAAGAAATTGCAAAGATTTTAAGCAAAGGAAAACCTGTTGCAAGATTTTCTTTAGCGCCTCATGAATTTGGTCCGAGAGCATTAGGGAACAGATCTATACTTGCAGATCCCAGATCCCAGGACATAATAAATTTTATAAACAAACAAGTAAAAGTTAGAGATTTTTGGATGCCGTTTGCGCCCAGTATTTTAGAAGAAGATGCAAAAAAAATAATGAAAGTTTTAAAAAATCATAAAAATTATTATATGACTATGTCTTTTGACGTAAAAAAAAGTTTTATACATAAAATTCCAGCAGCAATTCATCCCTTTGATAAAACCTGTCGCCCTCAATTAGTTAATAAAAAATTGAATTTAGAATATTATAATTTAATTAAAGAATTTAAAAAAATTACTAAAATTGGTGTACTGCTTAACACCTCTTTTAATTTACATGGAGAACCAATAGTTTTTGAACCTAAAAATGCCATAAAATCTTTTTTGAAAAGTGGTTTAGAATACTTGTATATTGGAAATTATCTTGTTACTAAAATTAACGAAAAATAATATTTTTATATTTTTTTAATTTTATTTTTTTATATTTTCCTCTTGTATCAACAATTAGTCTAGAGTACTTGGCAATCATTTTATAATCTACATTATCGTGATCTGTAAGAAGTATTGATGCATCATATTTTCTTAGGTTATTTTTATTTAGAATAATTGACTTTTTACTATCAATTTTATTTCTACCTTTTCTGAGAACTTTGAAATATGGATCATAATAATCATAAAATATTTTATTTTTCTTTAAAATTTTCATAAATTCAAACGTTGGCGACTCTCTATCATCATCAATATTTTTTTTATATGACAAACCTAATAATAAAATTTTTATGTTTTTATGTTTTTTAATTTTTTTTAAAGTTTGATCAATTGTCCATTTGGGTATTCCAGTATTAATTTTTCCAGCTAATTTTATAAATTTTGGATCATAACCGTTTTTTTTTGATATCCACGATAGGTAAAAAGGATCTACGGGTATACAATGACCGCCTAATCCTGGCCCTGGTAAAAATTTTTGAAAACCGAAATTTTTTGTTGATGCGGCATTTATAGTATTTAATATATCAATATCTAATTTATTACATATTATTTTTAATTCATTTACCAAACCAATATTTACAGAGCGATACAAGTTTTCTAAAATTTTTGATAATTCAGCCTCTTCAATTTTTTGTACTTTAACTATTTTTTTAACAAAAGTTTTATAAACATAATTTACCAACATTAAACATATGTTGCTGTATCCACTAATAACTTTTGGAGTATTTTTGTAATTAAAATTTTTATCTCCAGGATTCTCTCTTTCAGGTGAGTAACCAACAAAGATATTTTTTCCTATTTTAAGATTTCTATTTAATAATTTTTTTGCAAATTCTTTAGTGGCGCCAGGATAAACAGTGCTTTCTAATATAATAATTTGATTTTCTCTGATATTTTTTTTTAAATCCGCTGCACAATTAAAAATATGACTCATGTCCGGTTCTTGAGAATTGTGTTTTAAAGGAGTTGGTAGGCATACTATTATAACGTCGCATTGCTTTAAAATATTATAATTTGTACTTAAATTATCTTTGTTCTTAAAAAAATATTTTAAGGTATAATTGTCCGTTGATTTTATATATTTTGTACCTTTTCTAAGAGAATTTATTTTATTTAAATCAGAATCAATTCCAAAAACTTTAATTTTAGATTTAAGAAATCTCGTTACCAAGGGCAGACCAACATAACCTAGT
>JACCDP010148809.1_pt1 | contig 15467 bp, 12 predicted proteins | sample 7445841 | NCBI WGS metagenome assembly JACCDP01 (sample SAMN15323441, study PRJNA562643) | freshwater metagenome | isolation source: river surface water | place: USA:Blue River Watershed | collected 2017-08-17 | reverse complement strand
CTTCAAAAACTATTTCACTGGGCGGTAGCTTTTTATCAGAAGTGCGCGCACGGTTTATCCGCAGTCCTTCACTTCTGAATCTTGTAGTTGCTCCTGGGTTGGGAGCGAAACCTAAAATCTTATTAACGATGATCTCGCTTGAATCTGACCAGTTTATTTGGCCCTCCAGTTTTGTTAACTTTGGCGCCAATGTAGCTCTCGAATGATCCTGCGATATCGGAACTTCACCTGCATCTATCGCGGCCAAAGTTTGAGAAATTACTTTAGGGCCTAATAACGCTAATTGTTCAAGTAGCTCGCCCGCAGTAGTTTCTGCTGCAATCTGATGCTTGTCTTGTATGTAGATCGGGCCAGTATCCATGCCAACGTCTAGTTTAAATACCGTCACACCGGTCTCGGTCAAACCTTGGATGATGGCACGTTGCGCGGGGGCTGCGCCTCTTAATTCTGGCAACAAGGAGAAATGTAGATTTATGAAACCAAACTTTGGTTGGTCAAGAATGAATTCTGGTAGTAAAAGTCCGTACCCAATAGTTATAACCAGATCAAAGTTCTTAAGTCGATCATCGAAGTCTGCAGCCTTATTCGGACGATAAAGTTCTATTCGATTAGCAATCGCCCAATTGGAAACGGGCGTCGGATTTAATTCTCGACCTCGACCAGTTTGGCTATCTGGACGTGAAATTACTAAGGCTAATTCGTATTCTGAGGCGAGTAAGTATTCAAGTGTTGGAATCGCAACCTCAGGCGATGCGGCAACCGCAACTTTCACTAGTTACCGAGCCCTTTTGTAAAGTGTGGTGAAACCTTAATTACTGGCGTAGTTCCATTGGCGATGGCTGAACCAAACCATTCTGATTCCCGAATTTCCTTCATCGCAAGTTTACGATCAGCATTGGCTAATCGATCGATAAAAACAATTCCGTCAAGGTGATCCGTTTCGTGTTGAATGGCACGAGCTAGCAATTCGCTACCTTCAACTCTTATGGGATCTCCGTACATATTGAAACCTTTAGCCACTACCCGCATTGCTCGAGGGGTTGGATAACGCAGATCAGGAAAGCTTAAGCAACCTTCTTCGCCCTCTTGAATCTCATCGCTTAGGTCAAGGGTCGGATTAATTAGATGCCCGAGTTCATCATCGACATCCCAAACGAATACTCGCAGCGAGACTCCAATTTGTGGCGCTGCCAATCCAGCTCCTGGCGCTTCAAGCATGGTGTCGGTTAAATCTGCAACCAAATTTCGTAACTCTTTATCGAAGTCGACAACAACAGCAGCAGGAGTTACCAGCACTGGATCGCCAAAGAGGCGAATGGGTTGAATTGACATGGGTTTAATCCTATCAACGTTGATGACTTAATCGAGCGAGAATGGGTTGACTCGATAAGCGAGTAAAGATTTTTTCGAGATTGCCCTTCGTTTATTGATCTCGCGTAATAGCGATACGACTTCTAAATGCTCAGTAGGTTCGACTAGCAGCGTGAGTTTGGCTTCATTACTCGTAGAAACTGTGGGTCCAAATATTCGAAGTGATTTCGGAGCTCGCCCTTCAGTAAGCGCGCTCTCGAGTGCTCGTTTCAATCTCAACAATTCGGTGTTTTCAGAATAAACCAAGACTGCAGCTGTTACTGGTGGCAACTTCAACTCTGTTCGTTGTTCAATCTCACGTTTTGAAATCGTGGCTGGATTCCACGTTGTGAGGGCGCTGGTTATTGGTGCGCCATCATCGTGCACCAATGCGACAATTCCTGATTCACTAATTAATGCACTTGCCGCGAAAAAGTTTGAATAGGCTCGCTCGACTCCATTTGAAGAAGCAGCGCTAAGAAATCTATCCACCTGCAGAATAACAACTGCGGCGTAGCCACTCGTTGATCTCGGCTCGACCCCTGGTGTCGAAATAACTAGTGCGGGTTGATCGGTTACGAGATCACGGGGATCACTTGCCGTAGATTGAATCACCAGTTTGTTTGGAAAGGATTTACCGATCTCCTCAGTGAACCTATCTATACCTCGACTGGTCAAATAAATTCGGGCGTCACCACACCAGCCACACTTCCAATTTAGATATTCCTTGTTGCAAAGAACACAGACTGGACTACTTTTCGCACTGGCTTTACTAAGTCGGCCGCCGCATTCACATAGCGCAACGTTTCGACATTTCGCACAACTAATAGCCGTTGCATAGCCTTTACTCGGAACCAAAAACAGAACTGGTCCCTCAGCAAGGGCTTTTCGAATTAGTTGATAAATCTTCGTTGGAATCAATTCACCGTTAGAGCTTGGCTGAGCGAGAACTGAAATCTTTTCGCGGGTTGCTCTAAATATGATTTCTTTAGCTTCGATATCAAGAGCGACATCCAAACTAGGAACATAACCAGTCAAATGAAGTGTAACTTTAGAAAGTTTTGAGCGAAGCCACGCAACCTCGCGGGCGTTCCAGTATGGTGAACGACGTTCAAAATAGTGTTCACTGCTCTCTTGATGTAGATAAATCTCGGAAAGTTCGGGTATCGGTGCAAAAATTGAGCCTCGCATACCGATAACGAACTGTGCCTGATTAACCGAAACCTCAAGAAAATTTCGATATCTAGTAGCGCGCGGTAAATTAGAATCTAACGAAATGAAACGGACACCGGCTGAATCAAGTTCACTAGCAAGATTTTGCAAATCGCGCGCGGTTGGCACTAGAACTAACTTCGTACCGACAGCTTCGCTAGAAGAAATTATTGAAAGCAGCGCTTTAATCGGGTCTTTCTTCGGGGGTAGCAGATGAAAGATTGCTTTGTCGCTACCGTTGCTGCGCGCAGGATCTGATCCGAAAACTAAATTCTTCTCAGCCATTGCTACCCGCGGTGGAATCGCACTACGCACTATGTCATATGGCGAACCGCCCCAAAATTGAGCAGTTAGTGCGATTAGCTCTAGAGTCTCAGGAGTAGCTATTGGAAAATCGCCAAGTAACTTATAGATCGATTTCAGCTCTCGAGAGTCACTATTTAAAGCAGCGCGTTCGATGACAATGCCTTCAACTTGTTTATCTTTGAACGGAACCTGAACTCGGGAACCTAGCTTTACTTGAGCACTTAACTTCTCGGGGATCAAGTAGGAGAATGGTTCGGTCAAAGTTGAAATTCCAGAATCAACCCAGACTGATGCAACCGGTAACTCACTTGCAGCCGGGCCGGCAGGTTGCGCAGCCCGTTCAATCTTTAGTCTTAACGGTCGCAACATGCCAGTAAGTCTACGAGATCAAACTGACCTCAACTATTTACTTTATGGCAGCTTTAAGAGAGGCAGCGCGGTCGGTTTTCTCCCAAGTAAATTCAGCTAACTCGCGACCGAAATGACCATAGGCGCTAGTTAATGAGTAAATTGGACGCAACAGATCAAGGTCACGAATGATCGCAGCAGGGCGAAGATCAAACACCGCCAGTACTGCATCTTGAATATTAGCTACCGGCACTTTCTCGGTACCAAAGGTTTCAATAAATAGACCAACCGGCTGAGCTTTGCCAATTGCATAAGCAACCTGTACTTCACATCTTGAGGCAAGTCCGGCAGCCACAATGTTCTTTGCTACCCAACGCATTGCGTAAGCGGCAGAACGGTCGACCTTTGATGGGTCTTTTCCGCTAAAGGCACCGCCACCGTGACGTGCCATACCACCGTAAGTATCAACAATAATTTTGCGGCCGGTTAGTCCAGCATCGCCCATCGGCCCACCGATTACGAAACGACCAGTTGGGTTAATTAGAGTGCGTAGCTCTGATTTAGGTAAATCAAGTTCGGCAATTACCGGATTAATAACCAATTCAATGATTTCGGGAGTTAGCTTCTTAGCAACATCGACATCAGCACTGTGCTGGGAAGAAATAACGATTGTGTCTAATGCGATTGCCTTATCGCCATCATATTCAATTGTTACTTGAGTTTTTCCGTCAGGACGTAGATACGACAACTCACCTGACTTGCGAACGGCAGATAACCGTTGTGCCAATCTATGAGCCAGCGAAATAGGTAGCGGCATTAACTCTTTAGTATCTTCGCAGGCGTAACCAAACATTAAGCCTTGGTCACCAGCACCTTGTAAATCAAGTGGGTCAATTGAAGAATCTAATCTGGTTTCATAAGCGTCATCAACACCTTGCGCAATATCTTGCGATTGCTGACCGATTGAAAGTGAAACACCACAAGAGTTGCCATCGAAACCTTTATCGGATGAGTCATAACCAATATTCAAAACAGTGTCTCGCACAATTGACATAACATCTGCATAACCATTGGTAGTAACTTCGCCAGCTACGTGGACTTGACCGGTGGTGATTAGAGTTTCAACTGCGACTCTAGATTTCGAATCCTGACTTAAAAGTGAATCAAGAATTGCATCAGAAATTTGATCTGCGATCTTATCTGGATGACCTTCGGTTACTGACTCTGAGGTAAATAGGCGCTTAGACATTGGGTTAATTTAACTTATCTTTGGCTAGATCCAGCAATTGGCTTGCAAGTGTCGCCTTATTGCTCTTACTTACAGGTAACTCGCGACCATCAGAGGTAATGAACATGCCCTGTGTTGAGTCGCTACCAAATATTTCACCTGTTGATACATCGTTCAGATAAATAAGATCGAGACCCTTTGCGAGTAGTTTGCGTTTAGCCTCAGTGACATCAAGCGAAGTTTCTGCTGCAAAACCCACAATTACTTGGGCTTTTCTCACTTTAGAAACTTGAGCGACTAGATCAGGATTCGGGGTCAACGAAATATTTTGATACGAATCTTTCTTTAGTTTTTCGTTACCAACTTGAGCTGGTCGCGCATCAGCCACGGCAGCCGCCATAACAAGTAAATCAACGTCGTCGAAATGTTTTTCGAGCTCTACTTGCAGTTCATGAGTTGTTTCTACCTTCACAACCTTGGCTCCGACTGGGTCAGGCAGATTCACGTTGGCACTCAAAACAGTCACCTCTGCCCCACGATCAAGCGCGGCTTGTGCGATTGCGTAACCTTGTTTTCCGGAAGATCTATTTCCGATAAATCTAACTGGATCAATTGGTTCGCGGGTGCCGCCGGCGGTAACTAGAACGTGTTTTCCAATGAGATCTTGCGTCTCGGAAATTATGGAAGCTAAGTAGCTAAGAATCTCGGCAGTTTCAGGTAAGCGACCAACTCCGCTGTCGGCGCCAGTCAATCGACCGGACGCTGGTTGCATGATATGAAAACCACGTTCCCGAAGCGTTGCGACATTTGAAACCGTCGCTGGGTTAGCCCACATGTTTGGATGCATTGCGGGGATTAAAACTTTTGGGGCACTGCTGGCCAGAACTAGATTTGTTAATAAGTCATCAGCTCGACCCATTGCAATACGCGCTATTAAGTCGGCCGTTGCTGGAGAAATTAGAATCAGTTCATTTTCTGCCGCGAGTTTTACGTGCCTTACTTCTTCGACAGATTCCCAAACTTCGGTTGTCACTTTCTTGCCGGAAAGTGCTTCCCAAGTGGCACTACCCACAAAATTTAGCGAAGCAGGAGTTGGGACGACCGTAACGTCATAATTTCGCTCTTGGAGACGGCGCAATAAATCGCATGATTTGTAAGCAGCGATGCCACCACCGACGCCAAGAATTACTTTGCTAATGCGTTTTGGCATCTAAACCACCTCGCCGATAGGCAGAAATTAAGCGGTTGGCTCTAAATTCTCAATAGTAAGCAGACCGTCATTAATCTCACGAAGTGCGATAGACAGTGGCTTTTCGTGAACATGAGTTTCAACTAGTGGACCTACGTATTCGAGTAAGCCTTCACCTAGTTGTGAGTAATACGCGTTGATCTGACGTGCGCGCTTTGCTGCGTATAGAACCAAGCTGTACTTTGAACCGGCCTTATCGAGAAGTTCGTCGATAGGTGGATTTGTAATGCCGTCCATGTGTCCTCCAGTAGCAAGCAGTGATTCTAAAGAATTGGTTAAAAGTGCTGGTCGATCAAGAGGCCAAGGATACCAGTTCGCTAAGAACCTGGGATACCGAGTGATTCACGATCCGGTGGTCGAAATTCGGGGCATGAGCCAATTCTTCCTGCGCTAATGCGAGCCTTTGCGCTCGTCGTTCAGCCGAATCCGTTCCTCGGGACTCTAATCGAGTAACGAGTTCTTCCCAGGATGGCGGTTCTAAAAAGACGAGTATTGCCTCGCTACTCACCTGCCGAACTTGTTCTGCCCCCGCAATATCAATCTCTAAGAGCACGTTTTTGCCTTTATCTAGAGCGGACTCAACTTGAGACTTAGGAGTTGCGTATTTAGCTCCCGCAAATTCTGCCCATTCTAAGAATTCGCCAGAGTTCTTTCGGTTCTCAAATTCTGCGTCAGTAATGAAGAAATAATCAACGCCATCGTGTTCATTATGACGGGGCGCCCTCGTGGTTGCACTGATGGAGACATAAAAGTTAGCTTGCTTACGCAATTCTTTCGCAACCGTACTTTTGCCAACACCACCAGGCCCGGAAAGTACTATTAATTTTCCGCGTTCAATAAGCGTTGGTCCAGTAAATTCGGCCAACAAGGCAGGTAACTGTTTTGCACCAAGACCTTGTATTCGCCGAGTGGGTGAAATATTCAACCGTTCCATAACGGCACGCGCTCGAACTTTTCCAACACCAGAAATAGATTCAAGCAATTCAAATACTCGCATTTTTGCTACGGCTTCATCACTCTTGCTAAGTTCGAAAACTTGGGCAAGTGAGTACTTGCCATTTTTAACTTGAGCTTTCACTTCGGCTCGACGTTTGCGTGAGGCTGCAGCTTTCGCAAGAGCTCGCGCGCGTTCTTCGGGCGAGAGTTGCGGTGGTTGCATGTGCTAAATCTAGCGGGCTAAGAGCGGTTCACAAATCTGTGCCAAGTTCGTGCTAAAGGCTGCCTCGCCCTCACTCCAGAAACGAGATATCGGGCGACCTATGACCACATAACTCGCACCTGCTTCGATTGCTGCCAGCGGCGTCATCGTACGAACTTGATCATCTGCTGGCGCAGTTGGATCTATTGGTCGAACACCAGGAGTGATTATTACTGGTTCTTTACCGATTGCAGCTCGAATGGCGGCAACCTCCATCGGCGAACAAACGATGGCCTTAGCTCCTGCACCAATCGCCAACTCGGCGAGATTAACTGCGCTATTCAATGCGTTACTTCGATAACCAATTTCCACTAAATCAGTTTCACCCAAGCTGGTCAAAATCGTAACTGCCGTGACTTGTGATTGTGGAAGTTCCTTCGCCGCGGCGGCAATCATGCCTCGGCCACCTGAGGCGTGAACGGTAAGAAATCTTGGTTGTAAGTGCGCAACTGCAGCTGCTGCTTGGCCCACGGTATTTGGAATGTCATGAAGCTTAAGATCGAGGAATAAATCTAGATCGTGATCGGCACATACCGCACGGACTCCCTCAGCTCCGAAATTTAGAAAAAATTCCAAACCCAATTTGATCCCAGTAATGTGAGGAGCAACCAAAGTTGCCCAACGCTTGGCAACTTCTAAATCAGAAGTATCGGTTGCTAAAATTATTGGAGCTTTCATCGCACACTACTTTCTGGTCGATGGGCGAATCCAACCGCCTCGCGAACCGAAGAGAAACCTTTATCGGAAAGAATCTGCCGAAGTTCACTTTGGATCTTCATAATCGCAGTTGGATTTCCAAAGGATGCAGTCCCAACTGATACGCCACTGGCACCAGCGAGAATTAACTCAAAAGCGTCGGCACCTGATGAAACTCCACCCATACCAAGGATTGGTACTTTTGGAAGTGCTTCATGAACTTGGTAAATAGCACGCACCGCAATGGGTCTGACTGCCGGCCCCGATAAACCGCCGGTACGACCACCTAAATGTGGGCGCATCGTATTTGGATTAATTACCATTCCTAATACGGTATTAATTAGTGCCAAACCATCTGCGCCTGCATCTACTACGCCTCGAGCAATCGAAACGATATCTGTCACATCAGGTGAAAGTTTTGCGATGATCGGTAAATCCCCGCCTATAGTTCGGCGCACGCCTTCGATTACTGTTTGCGCAGATTCAAGATGGCAAGCAAATACCATTCCTCGGTTTTCGACATTCGGGCAAGAAATATTTACTTCTAGTGCTGATATTCCTGAAACACCTCGGAGACGTCGAGCTAATGAAGCAAACTCCTCGGCCGTCTCGCCGGCGATTGACACAATCACGCGAGCCTTTTGCTCGACTAACCACGCTAGATCATTAGCCAAAAATGAATCAATACCTGGGCCTTGTAATCCAATTGAGTTGAGCATGCCGCTTGGAGTTTCAGCCATACGAGGTGTGGCGCGACCAGCACGTGGCTTGGTCATAATTGATTTAGTAACAATGGCGCCCATGTCCCGAAGATCAAAGAACTGAGCTAATTCTTTTCCCGAGCTCGCGCAGCCACTGGCGGTAAAAATCGGGGCGGGAAACCAGGCATTTCCTAACGTTGTCGAGAAATCAAGTTGCGTCATTAGAGCACCAGAGTTTTTCCGACTAAGCCCCATTCGATGGCCGCACCATCCATAACGGGCCCATCAATGCAAGAGCGTAAATTACTAATCTTGCCCGCATCATCCTTCACCGGAAGCACGCAAGTCATGCAAATGCCTATGCCACAGGCCATTGCTTCCTCGACGGCGCATTGATGAACAACATCTCCGCCAACTAAAATCTCTGAGATTGCCTTCAACATCGCCATTGGACCACAAGAATAAATAACATCGATTTGCAATTCGGAAATCAATTGCGGAATTGGTGAAGTGATGCGACCAGTTTCGCCCATCGATCCATCTTCGGTAAAAATGCGAAGTGAATTGACGCTACGTTTTCCCTCAAGCGGTGCATAAATTTTCGCACCTGTGCTTGCACCTAACAACATATCAACGCGACAGCCACGTTCCTTTAATACTTCGGCTAAACCGAAGAGCGGCGCAGACCCATATCCGCCACCGACTAACAGTGCGTTAACACTGGTCGTTGGAATTCCAAAAGCGGTACCAAGTGGCAAAGTTATATCTATTTGCTCACCTTCACCCAAACCACATAACCAAGACGAACCACTTCCATGTGGAGCAACTATAAGTTCAATAGCTCCACCAAATTGTGGCGAAGTTGTTGTGCGCGAAATGGCAAATGCTCTACGCAAAACCATACGAGATGCGGGTCCCCCGACACTGATTGCAACGAAGTTTCCTGGCCGACATTGTGAAACCAATTCACCAACGCTGATCAATATTTGGTGATACTGACCAACTTTCTTATTTCCCACAATGGTCGCTAACAGTTGTGCCGCGTTACGATTTATTCCAGCCATGGCTAAGCCAACCATTTCTGAATCGATTTAACAGTCATCTCACCTTGCTGAAGCGCCGCTATTCCAGAGACTGCCGCCGAGAATCCGGCAGTAGTAGTGATGCAAGGAATTGAGCGCTGAATAGCTGCCGTACGAATCATCCAACCATCGGCCCTTGTCCCCCGCCCGACTGGAGTGTTAATTACTAAATCAATTTCGCCTGCGTGTAAGAGATCAACAATTGTGCGTTGACCCATGGCGCCTTGGCCTTCGGAATATTTACGTACTTCAGTTACCGAGATACCGGCTTCACGAAGATACGCGGCAGTTCCAGTAGTTGCCAAGATCGTGAAACCTAAATCAATCAACGATTTTGCCGGCGCTATGCCTTGATTCTTATCCTTATCAGCCAGCGATACGAACACTTTTCCAGAACGTGGCAAAGGACCAAAGGATGAGATCTGGCTTTTTGCGTAACTTTCGCCAAAGGTCGCTGCGATTCCCATGACTTCACCGGTTGATCGCATCTCTGGCCCGAGAACCGAATCAACACCTCGACCATCTGCGCGACGGAAACGATTCCAAGGCAACACTGCTTCCTTAACTGAAATACCTTTAGCTTTTCCATGACCCGACGGCAACAAACCTTCTTTGCGCAGTTCGGCGATTGTTGCGCCTACCGAAATACGTGCAGCTGCTTTTGCTAACGGAACTCCGGTTGCCTTACTTACGAAAGGCACTGTGCGAGAGGCACGTGGATTAGCTTCGAGAACATAGAGCTGATTATCAGAAATCGCGAACTGAATATTAATCAATCCGCGCACACCTACTCCGCGTGCAATCTTCTCGGTTGCGATCAGAATTTCAGTAGCTGCGTCAGGGTTAAGTGTCATGGCAGGTAGTACACAGGCACTATCACCTGAGTGGATTCCGGCTTCTTCGATATGTTCCATCACGCCGCCTAAGAACAATTCATCGCCATCGAATAAGGCATCGACATCGATCTCAATAGCGTTATCTAAAAAGCGATCTACCAGCACGGGACGATCAGGAGTTATGTCAGTTGCGCGAGCGATGAATCCTGACAGCGCTTCATCGTCATAAACAATTTCCATTCCACGACCACCAAGTACGAAACTTGGTCGAACTAGAACTGGGTAACCAATGTCGTGGGCGATCTTCAGCGCTTCCATTTGAGATGCGGCCATTCCAAATTTTGGTGCTACTAAAGCTTGCTGGGCAAGCACTTCACCAAATTCTCCACGATCCTCGGCCAAGTTAATCGCTTCAGGTGAGGTGCCGAGAATATTTACTCCGGCGGCTTTCAAACCTGCGGCTAAACCAAGTGGAGTTTGGCCACCTAATTGGGTAATCACACCAAGTACCGGACCTGCTAATTCTTCGGCTCGAACAATCTCCAAAACATCTTCTAGCGTAAGTGGTTCGAAATAAAGTCGATCGGAGGTGTCGTAGTCAGTCGAAACTGTTTCAGGATTGCAGTTGATCATAATGGTTTCAAACTCAGCATCACGTAACGTGAAAGAAGCGTGAACACATGAGTAGTCGAACTCGATACCCTGACCAATGCGGTTAGGCCCTGAACCAAGAATGATTACAGCAGGTTTAGTGCGAGATTTAACTTCGGTTTCTTCTTCGTAACTTGAGTAATGATAAGGCGTAAAAGCTTCAAACTCGGCGGCACAGGTGTCAACTGTTTTAAACACTGCATGCACATTTAAGTTATTGCGTGCGGCGCGAACATCGCTCTCTGAAATACCACGCAAATCGGCTATCTGCTTGTCCGAAAATCCAAGTTGCTTAGCATTTCGCAATAATTCCTCGGTTAATTCACCAGGCATCGAAATGACTTTGGCTGCCTCGTTTAATTCGACTATCTGATTTAGAAACCACGGATCGATTCTGCAAGCGGTAAAAACTTCAGCTGTCGAAGCGCCCCACCAAAGAGCACGTTGTACTTGCTGTAGGCGATATTCAGTTGGAACTTCAATTGCCTTTAAGAGCGCAGCAAGTTCACCGGATTCAGCCGGCGCTGGCCAAGAAAAAGGTGCTTCTTTGCGCTCAAGTGAACGCAGTGCTTTTTGCAGTGCTTCTGCGAATGAGCGACCTATTGCCATCGCCTCACCGACTGATTTCATAGTCGTAGTTAGTCGTGGATCCGCGTCGGCAAACTTTTCAAAAGCAAAGCGAGGCGCTTTTACAACTACGTAGTCCAAAGTAGGTTCAAAGGATGCCGGCGTTACTTTCGTAATGTCATTTTGGATTTCGTCTAAGGAATAACCGATCGCAAGCTTGGTAGCGATCTTTGCAATTGGAAACCCAGTTGCTTTAGAGGCTAACGCACTAGATCGAGACACACGTGGATTCATCTCAATTACGATTATGCGGCCATCTACGGGATTAACTGCAAACTGGATATTACATCCACCGGTTGCTACACCTACTTCGCGGATAATATTTATCGAGAGATCACGTAAACGTTGGTATTCGACATCGGTAAGAGTCATAGCCGGTGCAACTGTGATCGAGTCACCGGTATGTACACCCATTGGATCAACGTTCTCAATTGTGCAAACAATGACCACATTGTCTTTGTGGTCGCGCATTACTTCGAGTTCGTATTCCTTCCAACCAATAATTGATTCCTCGATCAAAACTTCGGTAGTTGGACTGTGAGCTAGGCCTGCTCCGGCGATCTGTCGCAAAGTTGCTTCATCAAAGGCGATTCCTGAACCAAGTCCGCCCATAGTAAATGAAGGGCGCACTACGACCGGATAATTTAGGACCGCTGCAGCATCAAGCACTTCGTCGATGGTGTGACAAATAATGGATTTTGACGATTCTCCACCAACTTTTTCGACAATTGCACGAAAGAGTTCGCGGTTCTCGCCGCGGTTAATTGCCGGAATGTCAGCGCCAATTAGTTTCACATTGAACTTCGCAAGAGTTCCACGTTCGCTCAGCGCAATTGCTGCATTGAGTGCCGTTTGTCCGCCTAAGGTAGCCAGAATTGCATCTGGTCGTTCAATCTCAATTATCTTCTCGATGTATTCGGCAGTAATCGGCTCGATGTATGTAGCATCTGCAAACTCTGGGTCAGTCATGATCGTGGCCGGATTCGAGTTCACCAAAATGACTCGAATTCCTTCAGCTCGAAGCACACGGCATGCTTGAGTGCCTGAATAATCAAACTCGCACGCTTGGCCAATAACGATCGGGCCGCTTCCAATGACGAGAACGCTCTTGATTGAATTATCTCTAGGCATTCTTTACTCCCATTGGATTCTTACTCATCAAATCTACAAAGCGATCAAACAAGTAATTCGCATCATGTGGACCAGCGGCGGCCTCTGGGTGGTACTGCACACTAAATGCTGGTTGTTCGATCAAAGCTAAACCTTCAACCACATCATCATTTAAATTCACGTGCGTTACTTGACCTGGCCCGAAAACCGTAGTGAATGTGCCTGAAGTTGGTGCCTTGATAGCAAAACCGTGATTATGGGCAGTGATCTCCACTTTTTCAGTCAACTTATCGATTACCGGCTGATTGATTCCGCGATGACCAAACTGCAACTTGTAAGTCTCAAAACCCAAAGCTCTACCCAATATTTGGTGCCCAAAGCAGATTCCAAAAACCGGGATTTTGGCTGATAAAACTTCACGAACCAGTTCAACGGTTTCATTCATAGTGGAAGGATCGCCGGGACCATTTGAAATAAACACGCCATCTGGGTTGATCGCTTGAATTTGCGCGAAACTGGAATGTGCCGGAAGAACATGAACTTCAATCCCCCGCTGTGCCATCGAACGAGGCGTTGCGGCTTTGATTCCTAGATCTAGGGCGGCCACGGTGAACTTCTTCTGACCAATTGCTGGTACTACGTAGGGTTTTTCAGTAGAGACATCTTCGGTTAGGTAAGCGCCAGACATAGAACCACTGGAGCGAACTTGAGTAACCATCTCTTCGACTGTTAAATCTGTGCCCGAAAAAATTCCTACTTTCATGGCGCCACGATCGCGTAAATGCCGCGTTAGCGCTCTGGTATCGACACCACTGATACCAACTATTTCTTGTGCGATTAAATCTTCTTCGAGCGATCGTTCACTGCGCCAATTACTAACGACTGCAGATGGATTGCGTACAACAAATCCACTCACCCATATCCTTTTGGATTCTTCATCGGGTGAGTTCATTCCAGTATTTCCGATATGTGGAGCAGTCATGATTACAACTTGTTTGTGATAACTCGGGTCCGTAAGCGTTTCTTGGTAACCAGTCATGCCGGTCGAGAACACGGCCTCACCGAATGTGATTCCGGTAGCGGCCCATGAATTGCCGTTAAAGATTCGGCCATCCTCTAGAACTAACAGCGCCTTACTCACCAAAGACCAACTTTCCGTTGAAGAAGGTATGCGTAATAACTCCAGGTAACTCGAAACCATGAAACGGAGTGTTCTTCGACCTAGTAGACATTAAGTCGCGATCGACCGTACACTGAGCCGCGGTATCAACGACGGTGAGGTTTGCGACATTGCCGACCTCTATCGCCTGACCATGATTTTCATAGCGAGCAATTCGAGCTGGGGCGATTGAAAGTCGCTCTGCCACACCTTCGTAACTCATGGCACCTGATTCGACCATAGTTTTAATGACGATGGATAGCGCGGTTTCGAGTCCCACCATGCCAAAACTTGCCACCGCCCATTCACAATCTTTGCTTTCAGAACTATGAGGTGCATGATCTGTTGCGACGATATCAATCGTGCCATCTGCAAGACCGGCACGTAGCGCTATCACATCGCTCTCTAAACGAAGGGGTGGATTAACTTTAAAAATTGGATCGTAGTTCTTCGCATAATCATCAGTCAGCAATAAGTGATGCGGAGTTACTTCGGCAGTGACTTGGATACCGCGAGCTTTAGCCCATCTGATGATCTCAACGCCACCAGCAGTTGTTAAGTGACAGATGTGCAATCTTGAATTCGTATGCTCCGCTAATAAAACATCTCGGGCGATAATTGCTTCTTCAGCAACTGCTGGCCAACCCTTGAGTCCTAACTGAGCCGAAATTTCGCCCTCATTCATTTGTGAATCTTGAGTTAGCGCTGGTTCTTGTGCGTGTTGAGCAATAACGCCATCAAACTTTTTCACGTATTCCAACGCTCTACGCATAATTAATGGATCAAAGACACATTTACCATCGTCACTGAACACGCGTACACGTGCAGCTGAATCAGCCATTGCGCCAATTTCGGAAAGTGTTTCGCCCTTTAAACCTTGAGTGACCGCGCCGATTGGGAATACATCACATAAACCAGCACTCTGACCCAATCGATAAACCTGTTCGACTACACCGGCAGTGTCTGCAACTGGTGAAGTATTGGCCATCGCACTGATTGCGGTGAATCCCCCACGTACAGCAGAGAGAGAACCGGTAGCTACCGTTTCAGATTCTTCGAAACCTGGCTCTCTCAAGTGAGTATGAAGATCAACTAACCCCGGAAGAACTTGCTTTCCGCCTAGATCAATCACTTTGTGTTCAGGGATAAGTGAACCAACTGCGACATAGCGGCCGTTTTGTATCGCCAAGTCTGTCTTGGTCCCGTTTGGCAAAGTTGCATTTTTAAGTAAGAAACTCATTGGTTTATCCCGCCTTCGATTGGTGCTCCGCCTAGTAGCAAATACAAGATGGCCATTCGCACACTTACGCCATTAGTTACCTGTTCAACAATGACTGATCTTGCGCTATCTGCGACATCGGCCGTGATCTCAAGACCCCTATTCATAGGCCCCGGATGCATGATGATCGCATGCGGATTTAGAGCGTTCATGCGGTCGCGATTCAAACCGAAATATCTCGAGTATTCACGAGCGCTCGGAAAGAAAATTTCATGCGTTCGCTCTTGTTGAATTCTAAGCATCATGATCACATCAACTTTAGGAATCACTACGTCAAGATCGTAAGAAACATTTACCGGCCAACTTTCGACACCGAAAGGAAGTAAAGTCGGAGGAGCTACTAACGTGACATGTGCACCTAGCTTGGTAAGCAATAAGATATTTGACCGTGCAACTCGCGAAGGCAAAATATCACCAACAAGGGCGACACGTAAT
>JACCDP010321467.1_pt1 | contig 15468 bp, 17 predicted proteins | sample 7445841 | NCBI WGS metagenome assembly JACCDP01 (sample SAMN15323441, study PRJNA562643) | freshwater metagenome | isolation source: river surface water | place: USA:Blue River Watershed | collected 2017-08-17 | reverse complement strand
CTGATTCTGATAGTTCGTTTGTGGCGCCGTCTTCACGTCGCACGTCTAAAAATAATTCAAAGAAAAAGAAAGAAGAAACTCAAAAAGAGTCAGAAGACATTGAATCCGAAGATGAAAATACCTTGAATGCTGTTGTGATTAAGACAAGAACAGGAAGAATTGTAAAACGTCGAACTCAATAATTAGACTAACAGTATCACACAACCTAAATTTAATTTAACTTGATTGTGATGACATAGTTTTAAAGATTCGGTGCTTCATGTGTTGAAGTAGTCATGCTATTCTATTCATTGAAAATGTTACACAGTTATGAATGGCTCGCCTTTATCTCTCAAAAATAAGCAATTTTTCACGATTCCCGCAAATTCAACAACAAAGAATTGTGCCCAAATATCCATGCCTCTGTTTTGCTTTTTCCTTGAAGCTTGTTGTTTTATGTTTTTTTATTTTAAAGTGATGTTTACATTACGTTACCCATAAATGTTTCTCATGATGTTTCGAATTTCTATATGTGGTCTTAATCCAGTTCATTCAATAAAGAAAAATAGTTATCCAGGAATAAATTCACCATTGCTCAATCAAATTAAATTTGAAGTCTTTTGCATTAATAACAGTAAAATAATAACAAACAATAAAACTCACAAATAACTCACAAATAACTCAAAAATAACTCACAAAAAATGTCCAGTTTTACCCGCAGCAAAGACATTTTTCTAAATCATTATTATTCTTAAACCGTTAATCATAACAATAAAATTTTAACACAACATGAAAACAGAATGAATTAAGTATTTTATTCAACCATAACAATTTTTTTTACCAAAAAGGTTGTTTAGTGATACACAAAAATATGGAAATGACAAACATAAAATTAGACCGCCATTTTTTAATTATTGCTATAACACAAAAACTATTTGCAGGATTTTACTTAAACTTATACCCTGTAGTTGTTATGAAATTCTTCATTTCACACAATTTTTTTTCTCATCCCCACCGTCAGTTATTGAGCTTGTCCAACCTGGTACGTGTCCAGCGCTACCCCACTCTCCCCTACTTATCTTTATTTCAGACTGAACTTTTGCTGAGCTAAGACTTCTCCGTTCAACGCCAAAACGCGGTATTTTTTATTTTAAACTTATTTTAACTCTTTACAATAGACTAACACTAAACATCCAGAAAAATCTATAATAAAAAAGAAGGAAACGTTAGAGAGGCTTTCAGTCGGAACTTTTCATTACTCCATTATTATACGCTATCCACTACACCACCAACTATAGAAATTGTTTGTCAATTTAAGCTATATTATAAATAACCTTTATGGAAATGTAAAATTTCCAAGTCTAACTTGATGAACAACAGTCCTTCGACTCTGCGAGTTCATCTGCAAAGACTTGTATGTACCTTGTTTTTGAACGGGGTTAGATAGATTAGTTTCTCATTGTATCATGAGCTCTTCTCAGACATGAAACATGGCTGTTTTAATAAATATTTATATCTATGGTGCACATATGCATGTTTCACCGAGCAGTAAAACAGTTTTGTAACAGCTCTGGGACACAGACTTGACAACCTAGCAATTTTTAGATTTCTAAAAATCGAAAAATTATAGACAATACTCAGACTATAGACATTACTTTGACCCTTGGTCAAATAACGGCTTTAAGTATTGGCTGAGATTCTTAATTGAACGACTTCCTTCCCCCCATAATTGCAAACATTTGATTTCCGCGAACAGCTAGATCAGTAACGGTAGGAATAAAACATTTATATTTGTTTAGAGACAAATAAACTTTTACAGATAAATAAATTTTTACCCACTTTGTGTTATTGACAAAAAAACAGTTGCTTCTTTCAAAAAAATTTCGATAAAATTTTAAATTGAAGTAATTTATTCTAGTAATGGTATATTGTGTAGCTTAAAAACATTATATTGATGAGAAAATGGAATTCAAACACGAAACTTTTATTCGCAAACATTTGGACCACCAATTTCCCGCCCAAAGGACCACTCGCGGAAGAATCAAAATCAGTTTGCGTAGAATTGTCCTTTTAGATTCCGAATTGTTTACCAGCCCACATTGGAAAGGTTGTTGTTCAGGCTAGAGGAACCAACTTGGCCGTTACAGACTAAACCTTCTTATTCGGAACACATAATTTTGTACCACCACTTGAGGTAATTTCCCACTGGCACAGTTATTTTGTTCGCATTTTTACATTTTTTGTATTTTACAGCAAATTAAATGACTTGGAGACGGATTTCGTGGATACAGCTGTTAAAATGGATGTTGCACCAAGCAAAATGGCCATTATGGCCATAATGAAGTGAACCTTAAATTCAATAAATAAATTAAAGGCATCGAAAATAGAAGACAAAAAATTACGGTGTAAATAAGAAGTGCATAAAAATAACACTAGCACTACTCACAGAACCAATTAAATAAACATGTCTCTCTACACCATTATCGTGAAAGATAATTTTGGAAGGGGACAACTGGTGGGTTATTGTTTCGCAAAGAGACGACAGAAAGAAACTATTGGGTTTGAGCTACTTTGCTAATGTAATAATCTACATTTAAAAAAATTTCACTTAATAAAAAAAATATTTTTTTTTCTAGTACAACGACACTGTTAAAACTATAAGTTATAGTAATGAATATAAATTGCGCAAAATTGCAGCGGCAAAAGACATCTTTATTCATACCAAACATAAGCTGTGTCATTTCAATATTTTTTAAATCAGTAGAAACCCGTCTTAAAAAAGTGAATTAGGAATCTAACCTCCGCAAGTAAATTTACGATAGCTTTTGTTTATTAAAAAACCGGAACTACACTTGAAAAGAAAGAGGATTAGTTTATCGGAAAAAACAATCTTGCCAAGAGAAATGAAGTAAAATATTATGACAAATGCTACCAACAAATTATTTGCGTCTTTGACAACGTGATGTGTCCTGTTGCCTGGAATAGGTACACTGGCGAAGGCTATAAAGAGGAACCAAAGCCTAATGATTATATATGTACATTATGTCGGAGAAACTAGTGTTCGAGAGATAGTTCAAAAGTGCAGAAGATTTGCGTTTCTATACTTTTTTCCTTATTTTGTCTTTTACATATACTTGTTTCTGTTTCGGTAAGGTGGCTCGATTTGAGGACGAAGAGACAAATCGCTCCCGCACCTCTGCCCCAGGACCATGCTTCACTTTTCTTCCTGCCTCCCTTTCTTCTTATCTCCCTTCCCCCGTGTTGAAGGATCGATGTGTGTTATTGTTATTATTAAAGCTTAACGCTGGAATTGTAAATATTTTACATGTAATACACAGGCAACACTCGTTATACGAGTACGCCTATACTAAAAAAAAAATTGTTTCTGTTTTCTAGAAATGAGAAGAAAATAATTTCCTTATTTTTTATGGTTTCTATCTTCTATTTAAAAATAAAATCATTCGTTGCACTAGAAAAACACGGCAGTTGGCACAAAGAAAGATTTCGTTGCAATAGCCAAAATGGCTAGTTGGTCAATAGATTTTACTTTTTAAAATAGATTCCCTTGAATGCAATTCAAACCCAATCACTTACTTTTTGTGGAGTGTGAATGACGACAAGTGAACAAAAGAATTTGCGGGCGTATTTGAAGATGTGGCTTTGGATTACGGAATTTGAGTCTGTAATCGCATACAGCAATCACATAAAAATCTGAACCAGAGGTTTTGGGATCGAATAAGTGATCAGAATTTATGCCAAGTGTTAAAAGAGAATAGCACATTTTGTGGTAACTTTAATTTTTCTTGTTTTAAACGTAGTATTTAAGTAGAATATGCAAATAGAGGTTTGTATGGAATTTGAACGACGTGGGATGCAGAATGGATAAAGACATATAAGATCAATTTTTGGGGCATTACTCACATCATTACTCAAATTGCCTTACTTTGGATAGGGACATATTTAGGATAACGTGTCTTAGTGGAGTAGCTTTTTTAACTTTTCAGTGATCAATTTTTTGGTTTCTAATTCGAGATCAATGTATGTTTGGTTATAGCTAGAGCATTCTTTTCCTTAATACGTTCTTCTCTCTCAATTTTCTTCTCTGCTTGCACTTGTTCCATAATTACTAGTTTCCTTTTTCGTTCTTTTCCTTCATGAAATCTTTTTTTTCTGAGTTCTCTTTCCTCCTTTCTTCCTTTTCTTTAGGATTTTATGATTTTTGAAGATGAGAATAAAGTGATCCCGTTTCTTATCTTTTTGTTGCTACAAGAAGTCGTCATTTGTCAAAGCAGTTTTGGGAGAATTGGTTGCAGCCTCTTCCTGTTGCTACTACTACTAGCTTTATATACCTGGATTTTTTGTTGTTGACGGCGAAGGTGTATTTGTAACTGCTGTTTGCTCCGCATCTCTGCTGTAAAATTTATAACATTTTTCTCGTTGCTATTTTTGGTTATTTGACTATGCTTCACCACACTGACTCCCCGAATGACTTCCGAATTGAGGGAATCGTCGATTGATTTTATTTAGGAAAAAGTCTCTTCTAATTCGTCTTCTAATTTTACCTCGATTTACACTACTCTGCACATTTATCATACCCCTAGTTGTTGAACTCTTAAGACTGTTGAGAATAAATATTTCGTACAATATGATGTATGAATGTTGCTTTATTAAACATGCAATGAGACAATGTTCACCAACATTAATTTTACAAAGAGACAATATAATGTAAAGGGAAACAGGCACTTTGCAGTGCAAGCAGAGGGAGTTCAGTTATTCTTTAATATCAGAATAATGCTTAGGTAGAAATAAGATACAAAAGAACCTGATAACAACACTTGTCATAGTTGAGAGAGAAGGAGAAATGTCAGAATGACGTGTGAGCAAGAAGACTGGAGAAGGGCTGCTAAACAGTGTCTTCTATTTCGCTGGGTTTCGGCAACATCAGATTTCTGTTGAATAGCATTCCCTAGGTTCAACAAAGACATCTTTTCCCACATAGCTCTAGCGTAACATGAAAACTCGCTCAAGCCTACAGACCGACAGAGGCCTGGTTTGGCGACTCCTCCATCAGGGCCAGCTGATTCGTTCCGCGTCGAAATATTCCGGTATGAAACTGAACGTCTGCGGCTAGGACTAATCCGTCCTCTCTAGTGAGGACTCGAATGATACGGTCGGTCAGCCAGCGCCCACGGGGAGGGGGCATTTTTCCAGTCGTCTAATACGAAATCACCAACCGCGAGATTTCGGGCTGGACTCCTCCACTTTCCTTCCGGTCATCCACTGAAAAAACGGCCCATGCCAAATGACCCCCAAAAGACCCGTCATTCGTTACACATAACCAAAGTGCTCCCTCGGTAATGTCTTGCTGAAATCTCCTGCTGCAGATCGGCCATTGGAGCCAGGATCAGAAAATTTTTGGAAGTCAGGCCCCGGAAATCGTCCGGGTCGGGACTGGTGTAGGTAAGTGTTCAGTATCCCGCCATCTCAAAAAGCAAGGTACTTAGGGTCTCGTCGCTCGTCACCTCTGAGTAACGCCAATTGGTCTGAAGTAATCAACTGAGGTAAACGTAAAAGGTGGTTGCCTCCAAGTCGTGCGCGGTGAACTTCCACCATCATTTCAATGGCAGCCTTCGCACGGAAACTTCTGCTCTTGTGGCGAGCAGGAGGGCAAAAAAGGGTACAAAAAGCGAGACAGAGCAGACGACGGCGGTCATGTGGAAAAGTACAGGGTCGATAGTGTGTCATTTTTCGTGGGTCTTTTTTGGAAAGCAATAAAGCTACTAAATTTCGCCTTGGTTGTTCTCTGCTCAATTCGTATTGGTTATTTGTCCGCCGGAGCAGAATAGCCGTATAATACATGGTGACGAAACCCAAACACGAATAATACAGGCTTCCATTAAAAGCGAGTCACCAGCGAGTGTCAGCCCTGAACACGCCCTTTAACTGAAAGTAGTTAACACCCACGTTTTTATTCACTCGAACTCGAAACAAATCGAACTTTCATTAGCGAACAACCGATCGAACTAAATTCCTATCCCTTGAACATACTTTATTTGAACTCCATCGAACAAATCGAACGTTATACCCATATGTCACGCCCCCTATTCGACCTGTTTATCTTTCATTTTCGAACGTCTGGTCAGTTTGTTTCGCTACTCTAGTACTTCTAACGCAATAGTGTATCATCTTTTCAATAACTGGTCAGTCGATTTGTTTCGCTACTCGAGTACTTCGAACGCAATAGTGTAACATCTTTTAACTAACGGCTTGATATTGTTTAATTCCTTAGAGGCAACTGTCGATCATCCAACAGATCCTTGCAACATCGGTTTCAAACTACAGTACATGCAGTGTCTCGTAGGTTTTCAGTAATTTTGTCGTCCCCATTACTTTAATAACCATAACTTTCGTTATACAGACGCCGTAAATAAAGAAACGTGGAATATGGAAAAGTGGAAGTCAGATTTACATTTTTTGACATTTTTTAGTTGATTCAAAACCCTACCACCGGCAAACCTTCTGAACAATACCAATATCATTTTCCTATTCGAACTCTTGGGTTTTTTTAAATCCTAATTCATTAATACGAACATCCCCTCAACCAATGTACTTCGTACAGGTTTCGACATTCGATTCGGTTGCCTTCTTTCTTATCACAGTCGCCCAACCATTCTTCCACGCTTAACTCGAACTCGTAATCGAGTTCTCGAGCAAGCTTACGGCTGAATCGAAGCATGGCCGACGAAGACGTTGTTGACCCGCCCGCCCCATTCAGGATGCAAACAAATGCAAAACGTAGACACACGAACCTTCTGCGGCAAGCAAGAGGGTTGATGAACATCAACGCCACGCGAGAAGAATTTGAAGCCTTCATGCCAACTCTTGAACTGACGCACGCTATCTCGTTCACATTCACGAACGGTACGTGGCCGCCGCACAACTTGACGATGCTGAACAGTACGCAGCAGCCACCTACTTGGAAGGCATCAACAATCTGCAAACCGCGTGTGCTCAAGCAATCGCTGCCGCCCTACGAAAAACAGACCCTCGACGCGCATGGAACATTTCCAACACCGTGGTCTGTGAGCCCAATCAGAATGTATCAGTTCCTCAACCTGAGCAACAAGAAATCGACGCTTTGAACAACGTGCCAGAGCCGCCACAGCCGGACCCAAACGATTGTTCGAGCGACACGCAGCATGACATCTTAAATCCCGCAGATTTCGACCTTCACACAGCAGCTAAGAAACGCAAGATCGTCCTTGAATTTCGGTTGAAGCAAGCAAAAATTAAACAGGACCGTGAACTTAAAAATCTAGAGCTCAAGAACGCTCGCGAACGTGAAGACCTGGAACTTGAAATTCAGTACGAAACTTGATCGAAAGCTGTGATCAATCGGCATCAGCGCAATTATCGTCCACGCCCAAGTTACCAAACATAAACGTCACGTTGAATGATTTGGCCAACATTCCACTTCTGCCAGCTGCCGTTAGCTCAACTCCACTGACGCAACCTAATTTTGTCCCGTCGCATCATTGGCCGAAACTGGAAGTGGCAAAATTCAATGGAGACCCCCGTAAATGGCTTAAACCAACGGAAACCAGAACCGGAACTTAAAACAACAACCCCACGGAATCACGACAACGATCCGAGACATAAATATGCCCGAATCGCTGAAACTTCTAGGGTTTCAAGAAAGTTTGAAGGACGACATCCAGTGTCGCTCATATTTTTAAAGGTGCGTACACTTTTCAATCGGATGGGCTGAACTCGCAAAAAAATATGGAAGCCCGCACCTGATCATACAAGCACACGACCAGCATATGCAGCAGCTCCCTTCGTTCAGAAATGGCGACTTTAACGCACTCTTTAATTTTGCCGCTGTATTACGCGACGCCGTGTCAAGCGTAGACGAAAGCCAAGTCATGATGTTTAACACCGTCGCCGATATACTTCACACCAAATTGCCAATCAACTTGCAAACGGACTGGGGAAAATATGCTTATGGTTTATACAGAATGGCCACTTTAAAAGATTTCGACAAATGGATTGATCGCGTGCTCAGCGCAGAAGAACTTCGTGGCGGGAAGCTATCACCATCCAACGCAATAAACGCTGTTAAAACTCCCGTTCAGCATTAAAATAGCAACCGTCAGTTCGGCAGCTACACACCCGGAAGCAGCAATTACAATAACCGCAGACCGACCGTCCTCGCAGGATCCTTATCAAACATTGCCACCCTTTCTGACTGCCCGGCCTGCAAAGAAAGTCCGGCCCACAGGTTGGAAATGTGTAGTGTGTTCAAACGAATGTTGGTGAACGCCCGTGCATCGCTGTGTGCCACCAACAACCACTGCTTCAAGTGTCTCGTCCGCGGTCACTATGGACGGAAGTGCGACTTCACCGAATCGAAATGCAAGGAGTGCCAGGGCCCGCATAATTTCCCTGCTTCACGGAGCCGAACGACAGTTTCCTGCCTCATCGCGAAACCACGGTAAAAACTCTACCGTATTAATGGTCAGAACCCCAACAACCAATATCCGCCCAGTCCTGTTAGCTATTGTCAAGCTCGTGGTAGAAGACAAGTAAACAATTCGGCGCAAACAACCTTTGCGATTCTCGACCAGGGCACCGAAGCTACTCTCATATCGCGAAAGCTAGCGGATTTACTAAAACTGAAAGGTCCGTCGGCCAGCATCTGCTTCGGCTCGTTTAACAACTCAGTATTAATAGATTTGAACATCCTAACATTTAAACTGAAATCGGTCGACGGATCGCAAGCGTTCAACGATCGCGAAGCCTTCGTTGTCCCCAACATAAATCTTTCGCAACGCAAAATAAACTGACCTGGCATCAAGAACCGTTGGGAACATTTGACCGACATCGACTTGCCTGCCATAGACTCTTCCAAAGTGGAAATTCCTTTAGAAATGGACATGTTACCAGCTCTTCGAACGCTTGACACGGCCGCCCCCAATGATGGTGAAACCGGCCCTACCGCGATCGATAAAATTTAGGACGTGGTTACCAAGTGGAACTCCCGCTTCGCCAAGACAGACCGGTCATCTCAAACAACAGAGGGCAAGCAGTTTCCCGTTTCTGTTGCCTCGACCGCTGAATGTTAGAGCCACACATGCACGAAACCACCAAAAAATACGATGCCATTGTCGAAGATCTTATTGTTTTCAGGAACCGTGGTCGCCGTCAGCTGGTCGGACACAAACAAACCGGAAGGTTTGGTATGGTACCTACCTCACTTCTACGTCGTTAACCCGAACAAACCAGCAAAAATTCGAGTTGTCTTCAACTGCGCTGCGATTTACAGAAGTGTGTCGCTTAACCACTATCTTTTGCGTGGCCCGCCGTTCATCCCGTCGCTATCGGCATCCTGCTCCGCGCTCGTCAGTATCTCGTCGCACTCACCGCTGACATCACTGCGTTTTACCACAGAGTTGGCCGATAAACATCAGTCCTTACAAAGATTTGTAAGCAGTCGACAGTAACGCACCGATCACAACCTACCCATTCACAACCTTGGTATTTGGAGCTGTTTGTTCGTCCTCTGTCGCAATATTTACTTTACAGCATGCAGTTAACGCAAACGTACAATTCCCACAAATCGCCGATAAATTGAAAGATAATTTGTATTCCGACAATTTATTCGACTCATTTGAAACTAACGACGAAGCTAAGTAACGCAGTCCCTCGCGTCTGCCGGATTTAATCTGACAAGCTTCGCGTCGTCATCCCGAGAAGTCTTAGCCGCCATCCCAGAAAATCAGCGAAATTCGCACACCGTTGACTTGAATAAAGACGCGCTACCTGTGGAATATCTTCTCGGTATGGTGTGGGATCTAAACTCAGACTCTTACGGAATCAGGGTAAAGTCAATGCCAACGGTTACTATCAAACGAGAATTATTGTCCGCAATTTCTCTCACGTTCGACCCTCTCGGTATTTGTCTTCCGGCCATTACCGGCGCTAAAATTTTATTCCAGCAGACGCAAAAGCTGGCGAAAGATCACACACGAGATGTTCGTGGGTGGTACAATCGCCAATTTGGCAATCGAAATTTTGGCAAGTGGCAGCAATGGCCCACCAGCCTTGCTGCCGATGCTTCCGACCCGCCGACTTTCCCATCGTAGGCTCTGATTTTGTTTTAGTAATTTTTGTCGATGCTTCACCCGTCTCCTTCGTAGCGGTCGCCTACCTACGCGTACGATACGGCGATAAAATTCATGTCAGCTTCGTAATGGCCAAAGGTCGCTGGGCTCCCTTAAGCCGACAACCATCCCTCGACTGGAGTTGAAAGCGGCAGTATCGGCGGTCAACCTGTCCCTGATCGTGAAACAGGAGCTTCGACTTTCATTTTCCTCTGTTGAGTTTCATACAAACGACTCTCAAATAGTTTTATATCAGATTGGTGCCTTTCACCCAGGTCACCCATCATTTGTAAACAAAGGGACAATTGAGATTCTACATCACTCGACTGTTGATCAATGGCACTACATTCCCAGCAACGACAATCCTGCCGACGATCGTTCCCGAGGAATCGTTCCGAAAGACTTTGGGCCACATTTTCGCTACCATTTCCAGGACCAGATGTTCTATTCGACGTGTCATACACTCCACCGCCATTCGATCAGCATGAAGCATGAAGACTAAAGAAAACAAAGAAATACAGGCGGTCAACGTGCAGCAGCTGCACGTTTCTGTCCACAAGTTCCGCAAGTTCTTGCCACCCGTTGTCATCCGCTTTGTCTAAACTCAGCACCCGAAGCATTCAACTTAACACCATGAAACGAAAAGTGCTGCTCTGCTGCTGCGCGGTGACTCCACGTCAAATGGTTATCTGAATTCCGACGAGATCGCCGAAGCCTTCCGCATCTGTCTGCTAGTGTCGCAGCAGGAAGCATTCTCACGGAAACGTGCAGCTCTTCAGAAAGGAAAATTGATCCCTCATGACTCCGTCTTGAACCGGGTCGGGCCATATCTCGACCCAGACGACGGCCTGTTGAAGGTCGATGGAAGATTGAGCCACGCAGTGCTTCCGGCACGTACCTGTAACCCAATAATTATCGCACCGGATCTCCCGCTTACAAGGCTTATCGTCAGCGACCGTCATCTACAATTGCTTCATTCTGGTGTGGAATACACGTTGAGTGTTGTTCGTGAGCAGTTTTACCTACCGCAAGAGCGCAGGGCCATCCGGCGTACCCTTGCACAGTGTACCAAATGCAAGTTGCTGCGTGCTATGTCTCAAGCACCCCGAATGGCTAGCTTGCCAAAGAAACGTCTCGTGTCCTTCTTGCGCGTCTTCACGAATGTGGGACTCGATTGCTTGGACCCTTTCAAGTTGTGATTGGAAGACGATCAGTGAAGCGGTGGGGACTGCTGATAACGTGCCTCTCCACCCGAGCCGTACATTTAGAAGCGTTGGACACGATGGACGCCGATTCGTTCATTATGGTGTTGCGGCGCTTCATCTCCTTGCGTGATCACCCCAAGGTAGTTTACAGTGACAACGGCACCAATATCGCGGCCAGGGAAAAGGAACTCAGGCTACGGATTAAAAACATCAACTCGGTGTGGGTGGCAGCAGAATTTATTGACCGCGAGGTCACTTGGAAATTCTCCCCACCGTCTGCGCCGCATTTTGGTGGTATTTGGGAGCGTCTTATTGGTTCTAGCAAGAGAGCAATGCGCGCCGTGTTAGAAAGCCGCTCAGTAACCGACGAAGTCCTGCGCACGGTTTTTTCAGAAGTAGCCTCACTTCTAAACTCAAGGCCTTTGACCAACGTTTAAACTAATCCGTCAGAGCCGGAGCCTCTCACTCCCTATCACTTTATTCTCGCCCACCCCCATCCTCACCGAGCGCCTGATACTGAAGAAGCATTTGACGGCCTCACGCGGCGGAAATAGAAGCAGGCCCACTTCATTGTGGACCAGTACTGGAGACGCTGGATGAAAGAATACCTTCCGACTCTCATCGAGCGGAAGAAGTGGGAAAATACAGTCCGTCCGGTCAGAGTTGGCGACGTCGTCATGATCATGGACGAAAATAGCAGAAGAGGCGATTGGTTGATAGAGAGCGTTACAAAAGTGTTGCCCGGGAGCGACGGAGTTGTCCGTGCGGCAACCGTGAAGACTGAACGTTCTGAACTAACTCACCCGGTTGTCAAACTTTGCTTTATTTCAGGTTCTCGCGAGTGATTCCGTCATCGGCCGGCCCGGACTGTGGTGAACCGTCACTAGGAAAAGAGCAGGCGGGCAAAAAAGGGTAGAAAAAGCGAGGCAGAGCAGACGACGGCGGTCACGTGGAAAAGTACAGGGTCGATAGTGTGTAATTTTTCGTGGGTCTTTTTTTGGAATGCAATAAAACTGCTAAATTTCGCCTCTTCAATTCGTTTTGGTTATTTCCCCGCCGAGGCAGAGTAGCCGTATATTACATCGATTATAGCGCAAGATTCTACACAATCTGTTTACTTAAATTCTGCTACCTCAGGCTACCATCCACACTTATCTTGCAATATTTGATGTTGATGGTAAAATCTGGAATCATAGTATTTGCGTCCCTAAACCTGTTTGAAGAAAGTTAAAAATACCACAGTATAAAAATTAAGCAGCTAGTAACTAACTAGAAACAATTTCATCTAATCTTTCATATAATGAAAGAATTAGTTCGTTTCACTACAGGTAACGACTCAGCGTACAAACCTAGAACCTTATTTACAGAGGTTAATTCGAAGGAAAACCAGGTAAGTATAGCATAAAACAGTTTGCTAGCTAGTAAAAAAGTCGTGTGCATTTTTAGAAATATTCCATTAATTTATGAGTTTCAGCTGGTGAAAGATTCGAAATTCAAGATCGTAACCGAGTATGGAGGGAAACTTAGTCTCCATTGCAACTTTGAAGCTGTGGTAATTTTTTTTTGGGTGAAAGCTATTACTTGTGAGTCCATTTCTCCCCTTTTTTCCTTCCATAGATGAAGCCCGTGTCAGATAACATTTTATCTATTCCCGGCATTGAATATAGCGATCTGAAAACCATCATGGAGTCGAATCCGGGTTCCGACGTTGGATGGAGTAATTTTATTGATTTCAATTTTTTTTTTAATTCTTAACAGTTTTCCTTTCTAATATTATTTGGAATCTAACAGATGTTATTGTCGAGTTAACTAATTGTCTCCCAGCTTGTGGTCCCGAAGATGATTACCATTATCAGATCAAGCAGCAGGAATTTCGTGTCATGGATAACTCCGCATTGGACGTAAGTTTTCTCTCCTCGTTGTCGTAAAATGCCGTTTCTCTTTTCTAAATTTTTTTTGTTGTTGCGGACTCTAGATCGATCTCACTGTTAAAGGGGACATTTTGGTTCCGCGTTTAAAGTCGTTCAATCCGCAGTCGCGAGACGTCGTTGTACGACTTCTGCAATGCCGCCTCAATGCAGAGTTGGGGGGGAAATTGGAGACGGCTGGGAAATTTCTGTTCGTGGATCAAAAACAATCCACCATTGAGGTTTCAACTCTTTTTCTTTTTTTTAGTGTTCTTTATTATCTTTTCGATACAATCATTAATTATTTGAAATTTAGATTTTGCCCGTGGATTCACCGCTTCGTAAAAGTTTTCTGGAGAACCGAAAATCACGCGATTCTTCTGTCGAATTAAAGGAGGATGTCGGGCAATGCGACGATTCTGGAAAGCCGTCGACTTTGAAGGTACATGATTCTGCTGTTGAGTTAGAGGACGCTAGTGGGGAAGTTCCGGCTGATGTTAAAGACCCCGACGATTCTGGAAATTCGTCTCCTGTGAAGCGCCAAAAGAAAATGTATACGTTTTCCATTTGACATCAGTTGGAATTTAATTGTGTGCTGTGTTTTTTTTCCTTATTTGTTTTATTACCTTCTTTCTATGTTTTCCGGCGATGATTAATAAAGAACAATCCAGATTTCTCGCAAAATATTTTTTTGTCCACTGATCATTACAACCGTAAATTTTGATCAAGAATTTTAGTAGGAGGGGCAGTCGAACCATTGTAAGATACTCATTATCAATGGAGAAATACCCAATTTAATCTATATAATTCTTATTCGTATATTTTTTAAATTTCAAATGCGAGTTTCTGTAATGCAATTTAAACATGAAAAATACAAGAATTTAAACAGTTAGTCAAAAAAGTATATGGGGGTCGTATGTCATCAAGTTCGGAATAGAATCCATATCGGAAACTTAATAAATAATGGTATTTAATTTCGGACCCAAGAACCTGAAGTAAAAAAATTGTTTCTGAATTGATTATGTATTTTATTTCTTGTTGGTCATTTTGATTTCATTTTAAACTAGTCTGAGTCGCTAGAACTTCGAGACCATTAAAATACAATGGTTAATAATCGCGATTAATAAAAGGATTTGATGTATCGATTGGAGTTGCTATGACAACGAACGTCGTTTTGAAGTGGAAAGCAAACGAAAAGTTACATACATTAGTTTGATTACAAGTGTGTTTTTTTCTTTTAAATGATGGAATTTTTCCAATGTCAATAAATGTAATTTGCTATCATTAATTTTGTGTTGAAAATCCCTATACATGACCATCGCTATATTTCTGGCGGTTCTGTAATGGTTTGGAGAGCAATCTCAACTAAAATTAGCGTTACCAATAAAGAGAATTGAAGACACAATGTACATGAAGGTAATAGTGTGTGAAGGACACCTTTGAACGTGGCCTTTTACTAACATGATTTAACAACTAGTGTATACCACTAAATGTTCTTTCTGGAGGAAATGAACTTTTAGGTAGGGTGTTTTGCTTTCCAAGAAGATAACCACCCTAAACCATGAAAACATCGAAACTTTGTAGGGGGTATTGGGATAGAAAAGAAAAGAAAGCCCGGGTGTATTTTTTTATTGATTATTTCGGCTTCAGAAAATATAAAGAATTTTATTGATTTCTGAAGGGGAAATCATTCGTATGGTCTGGCCACTACAGAGTCCTGACCTGAATCCCATTGAACAAATTGGGGGTCATCTTGACTCTAAAATGCGGAAAATGTAACACCTCGAAAAATGCTTTGTGCCTGAATTGCAAACTGCTTGGAAAGACATTTCCAACGAAATGTTTTCAAAATACATTTTGACAATGAAATTTCGTTGCCGAGCAGTAATCAAACGAAAGGTGGTTACACCTTATTTTAATAAAGGGGTTGGACCTAACTCTAATCTCGATCTTCTTTCACAAACAATTAAAACTTGTGAATTCACTCAATATTTAATTTCCATTTATGGAAATAACATATCAGTATATAAATGGAATTATTTTCTTTAAAAGAATCTAATAAAAAACAGAAACGCCAGACAGCTAAGGTTAATTTGATATTAGCGTCTGCGAAGTAATTTTTTGAAGCATTAGAAGTAAGAGACTTATAAGATTAAACAAAAACTATTCAAGCGTCTCTAGCGGCATTCAGTAGGAAAATTTCCCGATAGAGAT
>JACCDP011325059.1_pt1 | contig 15474 bp, 15 predicted proteins | sample 7445841 | NCBI WGS metagenome assembly JACCDP01 (sample SAMN15323441, study PRJNA562643) | freshwater metagenome | isolation source: river surface water | place: USA:Blue River Watershed | collected 2017-08-17 | reverse complement strand
GTTCACGCCCGCGGGGACTGTCACGCTCACCGCCTACTTCCATGCCGACGAGGTAATGCTGGCCGCCCAAGGCGACCGTTATGTTCTGGGCGTCGCTCGGGGACTGGCCTACCACCAGGGCTTTCACGACCAGTCGGCGGAGATCTGGGGTGACAACGGTCGGCTGCTGGCGACCACGCACCAGATGGTGTACTTCAGGGACTGAACGCAAGGCCGATCCGAGGCAGCCCGCTCCGGTCGCAGTCCGCCAGATTGAGGCTGGGCCTGCCAGCGCCGACCTCGCCAATAATCGACCCATGGAATTCGCGACCTGGCTTGCCTTCTTCGCTGCCTGCTGGGCCATCAGCATCTCGCCGGGGGCAGGCGCGGTCGCCGCAATGACGGCCGGGCTCCAACACGGGTTTCGACGCGGCTACGTCACCATCGCCGGTCTGATCCTGGGCATCTGGACGCAGATGGTGGTGGTGGGCGTGGGCCTGGGCGCCCTGGTGGCCACATCGGCCCTGGCCTTTCAGACCATCAAATGGGTGGGCGTGGCCTATCTGGTCTACCTCGGTGTGCAGCAGTGGCGGGCACCGGCCAAGCCCCTGGCAGATGACGCGCAAGGCGAAGGCCCGGCCTTTCGCCCCTGGGCCGCCATCGCGCGGGGCTGGGCGGTCAATGCGGTCAACCCCAAGGGCACCGTTTTTCTGCTGGCGGTGCTGCCCCAATTCCTGGACCTCGGCGCGCCGCTGGCTCCCCAGTACCTGGTGATGGCGCTGTCTCTCGGGTTCACCGACTTCGTGGTGATGGGCGGCTACGCGGGGCTGGCGTCGCAAGTACTGCGTTCACTGCGCTCAGAGGCGCATGTGCGCGCCACTCAGAGAGTGTTCGGCGCTCTGTTCGTGTTGGCTGGCGCCTTCCTCGCGCTGTTCAAGCGCGGAGCCTGAGGAGGCAAACCCATGCCTCTACGCGGCACACGCCACCGGTGACGCCATGAGCCAAACCACCTTCCTCGCCATCACACTGCTGCTTTTTGGCGCCTACTTCGCCTGGCTCGCCTGGGCAATGCGGCATCGCACCCGGGTTCTAAAAGGGCGATGGTGGTTCTTTCTGCGCGCGTTCTTTCCGAACTGGAAGTTCTATCACGCGGTCGGCCGACCACCTCGGCTGTATGTGCGGGGTCAGTGGGCGAGCGGCCATTGGACAGACTGGCAGCTGGTGTACCCACGCGCGCCACGCCGGCTGTGGCATCTGTTTCACAACGCCCCGGTCAACCTGGCTTTGAACCACCAGAACCTGGTGGACCACCTGGCGGCCGACATCAACGACCTGCCCGAGGACGGCGACATCGAGGCCTGCGTCACCTACCCCCTGGTGGCGCGGCTGGCCCGCGAGGGCCTGCCCGCCGAAGGCGGGCCCTACCAGGCCTACCAGTTCGAGCTGCGCCTGGCATCGCCGCGCGGTGAGCTGCCTGAGCGCATGCTGCAGTCCCCGGTGCTGGCAACATGACCGTGGTCTCCTTCCTCCAGGAGGCCACAGCGGCGCTGCACCTCGGCGTCTTCGTGCGTGCCTTCGAGCTGCTCCTGGGCTGGAGCCTGCTTTTGCAGACGCTGGAGCAATGGCGCATCCAGAGCCTGGACCGGGTGGGCGACTGGTCTGTCCAGCGGCAGGAAATCCCCGCACAGCCACCGGGTCTTCGCGCACTCACCGACGCACTCTTTGCCCGGCCCGGTCCCTACCTGGGCCTCTTGGGGCTGCGCGGCGCGCTCGCCCTGCTGCTGATGGCCGGCCTGCTTCCAACCGCGGGCGTGGTCGCGCTGTTTGCCATCGCGATCCTGCTGCTCTTGCGCTGGCGCGGCGCCTTCAACGGCGGCAGCGACTTCATGACGCTCGTCGGATTGACCGGCCTACTCATCGCGCACGCTTGGGGGGCATGGGCCGGCATGGAGGCGGGCTGGCGCGCGGGGCTCTGGTACGTGGCGCTGCAGTCCATCACCTCCTACTTCGTCTCGGGCTGGGTCAAGTTCTCGCGGCCCGAGTGGCGCAGTGGTGAAGCGTTGCCGCTGTTTTTGGACACCGGCGTGTACGGGCCACTCCCGCCTAACAGCCTATTTCGCCGACCTGCCGTGGCGCGCCTCGCGTCCTGGTCGTTCACCCTTTGGGAGGGCTGCGCGCCGCTCGTACTGCTGGACCTGCGCATCGCCGCCCTCTTCTGCGCGGTGGCGGCAGTATTTCACTTCCTGGTGTTCTGGTTCTTCGGCCTCAACCGCTTTTTCTGGGCGTGGGTGGTGACCTTTCCGGCGCTGATGTACGCCGCCTGGGCCTGAGGGCACCGCTGCGGCACCCCAGTACCTGGCGCTCGGAGACGCAGGCGCTCAGTCGTTGAGTGTCACGCCACGCGCCTTGCCGACTGCCCGGAGCTTGTCCACTTCGCCTCGAATCTGCGCGGTGAATTCGTCAGGTGGCAGAGCACGTACGGCAAACGTCGCCCGCTCGATTCGCTCGCGCACGTCCGGCTGGTTGGCAGCCGTTCGCAGGGCCTGGGAAAGGCGCGAGGCCACGTCCGGACTGAGGCCCGCCGGTCCGATGAAGCCGACCCAGCCGCCTGCGATGAATTCGCCCAAGCCCTGCTCGCCAGATGTCGGCACCTGGGGCATGAGCGCCGAGCGGCGCTGCGAGGCATAGGCCACAGCGCTGGCACGGCCGGCATCGACATGACCTTTGACCAGCGAGGGGTTGGACAACAGCACCTGGATATGGCCACCGATCAAGTCTTGAAGGGCCGCTGCCTCGCCCTTGTAGGGAACGTGGACAAGCTGGGTCCGGGTCATGTCCTGAAAGATCTCCATCCACATATGGGTGCTGGTGCCGATGCCAGAGCTTCCATAACTGAGCTTGCCAGGGTTCTTGCGTGCGTAATCGATCAGGTCGGCCAGGGTGCGGATTCCGGTGGCGGGGTGCACCACGATGATGAAATTCGCGTCAAAGGCCAGGGTCAGCGGCGTGAAGTCGCGAATCGGGTCGTAAGTCGTGCGCGGGTCCAACGCGGGAATGTTCACCCCGGAAGCTGAAACCATCACCCCGATGGTGTAGCCGTCGGGCGCCGCACGGCGAATGGCCTCGGTACCGATGCGCGTGCCGCCACCCGGGCGTGCGTCTACCACCAGAGTCTGACCCAGCAGCGTGCTGGCTTTCTCGGCAATGGCGCGGACCGCGCCATCTACCGCACCACCGGCGGCGAAGGGCTCGATCACGGTAATGGGGCGGGCTGGCCAGGCCTGCGCGTGCAGACTGAGGTGAGGGGCTGCGGCAAGTGCGCCCATGGAAGCCAGCAGAGTACGGCGAGAAGTGTTCATGGTGATCTCCTTTGAAATTGATGGACTGGGTGTTTGATTTCCTGATTTCCTGAAGCCTCAGACTCACCGCCCGCCATAAAAGCCGAATTTGCGACGCTCGGCCAGGGCGGGGTTGATCAGTGGAAGCTCGCTCACCTTGTCGACCCAGGTGTAGTCGGCGTATCCAAGCCGGGCAACCGGCTTGATTCGTGCGATGTCGAGCTTTCCATCGGCACCAATCACGGCGTCGTCGATATGCACGCCCACCACCCGACCAATGACCAGCCAATGCGCGGAGGCGCGGGTGTTTCCCGGCAACATCACCACCGAGTGGACTCGGCACTCGAATGACACCGGCGCTTCGAGCAGCCGCGGCGTGCTCACGCAGATCGAGGGCGCGGCGGTGAGACCACAGGCGTCAAGCTCACTGGTCTCCGAGTCGATGATCTGGGAGCTGGCGTTGACATGCTCAATATGTTCCAGCGTCGCCATGTTGTAGACGAACTCGCCCGTGCGCTCCGCGTGCTCGATGCTGTCCTTGCGCCGCAGGTCCGTGGGATGGACGCTGCCCGAAAAGCCCACATAGCCCGGCTCAAACCCGAGCAGTGCGAACTGCGAATAGGGTGCCAGGTTCACCCTGCCGTCGGGCTTGAGGGTTGTGATCCAGCCAATGGGGCGCGGCACCACACAGGACTTGAGCGGGTTGAAGGGCAATCCATGATCGCCCGTGTCCGGGTTCCAGAACATTCAGTGCTTCCTGTGTTTCATGAGGGCGCGCGGGTCATCGCGCCAACCCTCAGCGCGCCAGGGCGCCCGCCAAGAAGCCTTCGACCACCGCGTGGTACTCGTCTGCCCGCTCGCCCCAACCGTAATGCCCCACGCCCTTCATTTCATGGAACTGCCCCTGTGCCATCATGCCGGCCATCGTCTTCATGACTGACGCAGGACAGGTGCTGTCAAGCTCGCCGGCAATGCACAAGACAGGCATCTTCAGGCGCGCAGGTACATCGTCCTCCAGGTACTGCGCGATAGCCGCGATGGCCTTCTGGAAGGCCTCGCCTTTCATCAGGCGGATGTTGTAGAGGGCGTGGTCAATGGCTGGACTGCTCGCCCCCGGCCCCATCATGGTCTTCAACAAGTCGGGCGCGTATTCCGAGATGGCCTTGCCTTGGGTGAGCGGGGCCACGCGGGTGCGCAGGAAGTCCGCCTGCCACTGGGGCCCGGAATGGTTGAAGGTGTGGGCCGTGGCAGAAAGTACCAGCGCCTCGATCAGGTCGGGGCGCATGTCGGCCACCTTCTGAGCCACCATACCGCCCATGCTGTGCCCGAGCAACACGTTACGGGCGCTGCGGGTAGCCTCGATCAAACGGATCGTCATTTCAGCCATTCCGGTGATGGACAGGGCGGCCGGCACCTCCGAGATTCCGTAACCCGGCGCGTCGCAGGCGACGACACGGTAACCGGCGTGGACGAAACGCTCGATCACGAACCGGAAGTATTCCTTTGAGCCGTAAGCGCCATGGAGCATGAACAGGGTCGTGTCGGACTCGCCGCTCACCGTGTAATCGGGCATTCGGTAGGGACGCATGGAGACTCCTTTTTTGAGAACCGAGCTGGCAGTCTTTGCCAAGCCGTTGCCGCAAGCAATGAAATGACGCCTCCCCGTATCAGAACCTAGTTACCAGCTATTTGAATCGGTGGTTCATCCATTGACATTTGCCAAAGTCGACAATGTAATGAGGAACCCTTGCCTAAAGCAACATGTTCGATTTGAACCAGGAGTCCTGATGCTTGAAGTCGTCAATGAGGTCAAACTGACCATCTCAAAGGACAACGACAACCCCTTCCTGCACGGCCCGTTCCAATCGAACGCAAGGGAGTACACCGCTGACACCAACAGCCTGAAGGTCATCGGCGAGATTCCCCGGGATCTCGCAGGCATGTTCGTGCGGAACCACCACAACCAAGTTCACGAGCCACTGGGGAACTACCACCCATTTGACGGCGACGGAATGCTCCACGCGATGCGCTTCGAGAATGGCCGCGCCGAGTACCGCAATCGCTTCGTGCGGACCACCGGCTTCTATGCCGAGCAGGGTGCGGGCCGCTCACTTTGGCCCGGCCTCCTCAGCCCGGACCTGGCCGAGCGCCGCGGCTGGGGCGCCATGGGTGCGATGAAGGACAACGCGGGCACCGATGTCAAGTGCCACGCGGGCAAGCTGATCGCCAGCATGTCCCAGGGCAGCGAGCCCTGGCGCCTCGACCCTTTCACGCTCGAGACCCTGGGCGTCGAAAAGAGCTGGGGCCGCAAGGTGCCGGACGGCGTGGCCTCGCACTACAAGGTCGACCCCTTCACCGGCGAGATGATGTTCTTCAATTACCCGGAACATCCGCCGTACATGAACTACGGCGTGGTGGACAAGAACAACCAACTGGTCCACTACGAGCCGATTGAGCTGCCCGGATCGCGCTGGCCGCATGACATGGGAATCACCCAGCACTACACCGTCTTGCACGACCTGCCGCTTTACTTCGACCCCGATTTGCTCCGAAAAGGCCAGCACAAGCTGGTCTTCAACCGGGACCAGCCGGCTCGCTTCGGCGTCTTGCCACGCCGCGGCACCAACGCCCAGGTGCGCTGGTTCGAGGCCGCCCCCTGCTATGTGCTGCACATCACCAATTGCTTCGAAGAGGGCGACGAGGTGGTGATGGACGGCTGCATCATGACGGACTACAAGACAGTCCCGGTGAATGCCAGCACCAACCTCTATGAGCGCATTCGCGCCAACCTGGACAAGCACAACAACCCGACGCGCATGCACCGCTGGCGCTTCAACCTGCGCACCGGCCAGACCACCGAGCAGCAGATTGACGACGAGATCACCGAATTTCCGGTCTGCAGCAATGACTACGTCGGCCGCCCTTACCGTTACAGCTACAACGTGTTGTACAAAAAAGGCGACTGGCTGTTCTCGGGCCTGAAACGTTACGACATGAAGTCTGGCAGCACGGCGCGCTATGAATACGGCGAGGGCCGATACGGCAGCGAGCCCCAGGTGGCCCGCGCCTTGAACGCCAAGGCCGAGGACGACGGCTATGTGATCTCGATGGTGGCCGACATGACGACCGATTCCTCCGAGATCATGATCCTGCGCGCCGACGACATCCAGGCTGGCCCCGTGGCCCGCATCCTGCTGCCCGAGCGAATGGGCATCGGCACCCACGCCTGCTGGGTGGAGGCCGACCGTCTGCACGGCGAAAACCGACTGCCTGTTCTTAACTGAGGCAGTGCCTGCCCCGGGGCTTGCCTGTGCAAGGCAAGAGGGGCCGGCGTGATGGCAAGATACGAGCGATGAGCACCCGGATCCCTGTCAGCACGATTTTTCTGCGCCTGGGCAAGGCCTACCACGCGGCCACCAACGCCTTCGAACAGGCCACGGGCGTGAGCGCTGCCCGCTGGCGGCTCCTCTATCTGATCTCCTGCCAACCGGGCATCAGCCAGCGGGAGTTGGTGCGGCAGGTCCGGGTGGATCCTGGCTCCATCACCCGCCAGCTCAATTCGCTGCAAACCGACGGACTGGTCGAGCGCCGCGACGACACCGTGGACGCCCGCGCTTTCCGGCTGGTACTGACGCGTCGCGGCCGCCTCGAGGTGGCACGCGTGCTGCGGATCCGGGCCTCGTTTCTGGACACCCTCGTCGAAGGTTTGTCCGAATCCGACCTGCGGGCAACGGCAAAGGTCCTGGACCGCATCAGCGTCAACCTTGGCGATGACGTGCCCCTCCCGCCCGGGTTGGAGCCAGCCGCCGAAGAGCCTCAGCGTCAGTCTGGCCGCAAGCGCGTGTTCGGCCCCTGAGCGCGGACGATTGCGGCCTACCGTCCCCGGCAGCGAGAGACCCAAACGAGGATCTGAAGCGTCGATCAAAGGCCCAGAAAAAAAGCGGCCCGAAGGCCGCTTTTTCACGGAGCGATGCGTCCGCTCAGGCCGGGACCTTGGCGGCGTCGTTCTTGTAGTCCTCGATCTTGTCGAAGTTGAGGTACTGGTAGACGGTGTCGCTGTTAGCGGTCAAGACGCCCATGTCGGCCATGTATTCGGCTTTGGTCGGAATGCGACCGAGCTTGGAGCAGATGGCAGCGAGCTCCGCGCTGCCCAAGTACACGTTGGTGTTCTTGCCCAGGCGGTTGGGGAAGTTGCGGGTGCTGGTCGACATGACCGTGGCGCCCTCTTTGACCTGCGCCTGGTTGCCCATGCACAGCGAGCATCCGGGCATTTCCATGCGGGCACCAGCAGCGCCGAGCACGCTGTAGTGGCCCTCTTCGGTCAGCTGCGTCTGGTCCATCTTGGTCGGCGGCGCGACCCACAGCTTGACCGGAATGTCACGCTTGCTTTCGAGCAGCTTGGAGGCCGCACGGAAGTGACCGATGTTGGTCATGCAGGAACCAATGAACACCTCGTCGATCTTGGCGCCGGCGACTTCGGACAGCATCTTCACGTCGTCCGGGTCGTTGGGGCAGGCCACGATGGGCTCGTGGATTTCGGCCAGGTCGATCTCGATGACAGCGGCGTACTCCGCGTCGGCGTCCGCCTTGAGCAGTTGCGGGTTCTTCAGCCAGGCTTCTTGCGCGGCGATGCGGCGCGCCAGGGTGCGGGCGTCGGCGTAGCCGTTGGCGATCATCGACTTCATCAGGGTGATGTTGCTGTTGATGTACTCGATCACCGGCTCCTTGTTCAGGTGCACGGTGCAACCGGCGGCGGAGCGCTCGGCGGAGGAATCAGACAGCTCGAAGGCTTGCTCCACTTTCAGGTCGGGCAGGCCCTCGATCTCGACGATGCGGCCGGAGAAGACGTTCTTTTTGCCCTGTTTCGCAACGGTCAAGTGGCCTTGCTTGATGGCGGCCAGGGGAATGGCGTTGACCAGGTCACGCAGGGTGACGCCCGGCTGCATCTTGCCCTTGAAGCGAACCAGCACGCTCTCAGGCATGTCCAGCGGCATCACGCCAGTTGCGGCGGCAAAGGCCACCAGGCCCGAGCCGGCCGGGAAGCTGATGCCCAAGGGGAAGCGGGTGTGCGAGTCACCGCCGGTGCCGACGGTGTCGGGCAGCAGGAAGCGGTTCAGCCAGGAGTGGATCACGCCGTCACCGGGGCGCAGCGAGATGCCACCGCGGGTGGACATGAACTCGGGCAGCTCGTGGTGCATCTTCACGTCCACCGGCTTGGGGTAGGCGGCGGTGTGACAGAAGGACTGCATCACCAGGTCGGCCGAGAAGCCCAGGCAAGCCAGGTCTTTGAGCTCGTCGCGAGTCATGGTGCCGGTGGTGTCTTGGGAACCCACCGAGGTCATGCGCGGCTCGCAGTAGGTGCCGGCGCGCACGCCCTTGCCTTCGGGCATGCCGCAGGCGCGGCCGACCATCTTCTGGGCCAGGGTGAAGCCCTTGCCGCTGTCCTTGGGCGCCTGTGGCAGGCGGAACAGGGTGGAGACAGGCAGTCCCAGGGCCTCACGGGCCTTGGCGGTCAGACCGCGGCCGACGATCAGCGGAATGCGGCCACCGGCGCGCACTTCATCAAACAGCACGTCGCTGCGCACCTGGAACTCGGCAATGACCTGGCCGTTCTTGAGGGCCTTGCCTTCGTAGGGGCGCAGCTCGATCTCGTCGCCCATGTTCATCTGGCTCACGTCCAGCTCAATGGGCAGCGCGCCCGCGTCTTCCATGGTGTTGTAGAAAATCGGGGCGATCTTGGAGCCCAGGCAGACACCGCCAAAGCGCTTGTTCGGCACGAAGGGAATGTCCTCGCCGGTGAACCACAGGACGCTGTTGGTGGCCGACTTGCGCGACGACCCGGTGCCCACCACGTCGCCGACGTAGGCGACCAGGTTGCCCCTCTTGCGAAGGTCTTCGATGAACTTGATCGGGCCGCGCTTCCCGTCTTCTTCGGGAGTGATTCCGTCACGGGTGTTTTTGAGCATGGCCAGCGCATGCAGCGGAATGTCCGGGCGGCTCCAGGCGTCGGGCGCGGGAGACAAGTCGTCGGTGTTGGTCTCGCCAGTCACCTTGAACACGGTGAGCTTCATCGACTGCGGCACTTCGGGGCGGCTGGTGAACCACTCGGCGTCGGCCCAGGACTGCATCACGGCCTTGGCGTTGGCGTTGCCCGCGGCAGCCTTCTCGGCGACGTCGTGGAACTGGTCGAACATCAAAAGAGTGGTCTTGAGACCATTGGCTGCGACCTGGCCGACTTCCTTGTCGTCCAGCAGGTCGATCATCGGGCTGATGTTGTAGCCACCCAGCATGGTGCCCAGAAGCTCAGTAGCCTTGGCGCGGGAGATCAAGGTGCACTTTTCGGTGCCATGGGCCACCGCAGCCAGGTAGCTGGCCTTCACCTTGGCGGCGTCGTCCACGCCAGCGGGCACGCGGTGGGTGATCAGATCGACCAGGGTCTGCTCTTCGCCCTTGGGTGGGTTCTTCAAGAGCTCGATCAGCTCGCCGGTCTGCTTGGCGGTCAGCGGCAGGGGCGGGATGCCGAGCTTGGCGCGCTCGGCGACATGGTCACGATAGGCTTGCAGCATGGTCTTCTCTCCGTCAAAAAATAGTGGGTTGGGCCGGTATCCGGCTCTGTCTTCTGAACTCTGTTCGCTAATCTTGATAGTCTGCCTTATTGGGTTGCGTTCTCAGCGATGTCCCCGTTGACAACGGTGTCAGCGGCGGTGGCGGCAACGGAAGGGGAGGCAGGGACCGCAGCGGTATCCGCAGCGGCTGTGGCCGCTGCTGTATCACCGGCAGCAGGAACCGCTGGTGGCACGGGCTCCAACAAGCTTGGCGGCGGGTTCTTTTTCATCGCCGCCGCCACCTCGACCTGCGAAGGGCTCTGGCATTCGTCGGCCAGGCGCTTTCCCTGCTTCTGGCTCAAGAGCATTGACTTGTTTCCCAGTTGCAACCACATCGCACCCCGTTTGGGGTCCTCCAGGCGAATGGCGCCAGTGCGGCTCACGGTTGGGTGCATGCGAAAGCGCAATCCCTTGTGGATGCCGACCAGAAAAAAACCTTCGCGGCGCGCTGGCTCCACGGTCACACTGGCGCCGAGTTCGCAGGTCATGACGCCCACATGCACGGCGCGTGCCACTTCGAGCTCGGCGGGGGACAGGTCGTGGGAGGGCTCGTCCTCGATCCGCCCCCGCGAATCCATGGCCTTCTGGGCGGAGGGCGCCAACGCACTCCGGGGCTGCGCCTTGGCGGCAGTGCCGGAGGCGACCTTCGGAGTGGCCCTCGGAGTGGCCTTCGGAGTAGCCTTCGGCGTGACCTGTCTCGCGTTGCCTTTGGCGCCCGCCGGCACCGCTTCGGTCGCCTGGACAGGCACCAGGATCTGAAGGCCCAAAAGAGCAAGCACGGCCAAGGGCAGCGCTTGCAGCGCCGAGGGGGTCGATGAGGAGAGTCCCCACCAGGTCCACTCGATCATGCGGGGACCTCGTCAAACCATGGGCGCACTTCTCTGGGCAGGGGCCGCCCGGTTTGGTGCGCGCGTTCAAGTACCTGCCAATGAAAGCGGTAGCTCGCCCGGTCTTCCAGCTTGCCTGCGTGGCTGATCGGTGCCCAGTCGGCGCGGGCTGCAGCCAGAACGATGGCGGCGGCGGCTTCGATGTCACGGGCGTCAGGCGCCATGGCGCTCAACACCAGCCGGATCTGGTCCGGGTGAATGCTCCACATGCGGGTGTAGCCCAGCCCTCGGGCGGCGCGTCGGGCGGCCTCGCGGAAAGCGTCGTGGTTCTTGAACTCGGTCACCACGCAATGCGAGGGCACCTTGCCATGGGCGTGGCAGGCCGAAGCAATCTCCATCTTGGCGCGCAGCACCAGCGGGTGCCTGAACTGACCCTCCCCCCCCATTCCGTCGGCGGGAATCGCGCCGCCGTGGGCCGAAACGAAATCCATCAGGCCAAAGCTCAGGGACTGGATGCGCGCGTGGGCAGCGATGTCAAAAGACCGATGTACCGCGGCAGGCGACTCGATCAGGGCATGCAGGCCAAGTGTCGGCGCGCCAGCAGCGTCCACCGCACGCGCTGCCCGCTCGACATCAGCCACGGATTCGACCTTTGGCAGCATCACATGCACCAGGCGGCCGCCGGCGCGGCCAACGATGGTGCGGATGTCGTCTTCAAACGCGGGATGGTCCACAGGGTGGACCCGCACCGCGACCCGGGCACCGGGCGCGGCGCCAGCCGCCATTTCCGCAACCAGGGCCGCGTGCTCGCGCTCGCCGCCCACCGGCGCACCGTCTTCGCAGTCGAGGGTGACGTCAAATACGCAGGCGCCGAACTCGGCGGCCATTTCAGCCTGCAACTGCAGGCTCTTGCGCATGCGCACCTCAACGCCACTGTAGTGGTCGCACACCGGCAAGCTGCCGGTGCGGGCCTGGGCGCCCAGGAGAACGTCGCGGGGATGCGCGCTCACGGATTTGGGTCGGTACTGCGTCGTCGAAATCAGAGCAGGTGGGCGACGCCGGCCTGCTCGTCTTGCAACTCTTTGAGCGTCTTGTTGATGCGCTCCTGGCTGAAGGCGTCAATGTCGAGGCCCTTGACGACTTCGTACTTGCCGTCCTTGGTGATGACCGGGAAGCCGAACATCACGTCCTTCGGAATGCCATAGTCGCCGTTAGACGCAATGCCCATGGTGACCCACTTGCCGTTCGAGCCCAGGGCCCAGTCACGCATGTGGTCGATGGCGGCGTTAGCCGCGGAGGCGGCCGAGGACAGACCGCGCGCATCAATGATCGCGGCACCGCGCTTACCCACGGTGGGCAGGAACACGTCGGCGTTCCAGACCTGGTCGTTGATCTGGTCCTTGATGCTCTTGCCATTGGCAGTGGCATAGCGGTAATCGGCGTACATGGTGGGCGAATGGTTGCCCCAGACGGTGAGCTTCTCGATCTCGCCAACCTTGCAACCGGTCTTGGCAGCAATCTGGCTGGCGGCGCGGTTGTGGTCGAGGCGCAGCATGGCAGTGAAGTTCTCGCGCGGCAGGCTGGGCGCGCTCTTCATGGCGATGTAGGCGTTGGTGTTGGCGGGATTGCCGACCACCAGCACTTTGACGTTGCGCGAGGCCACCTTGTCCAGGGCCTTGCCCTGGGCAGTGAAGATCTGGGCGTTGGCGGCCAGCAGGTCGGCGCGCTCCATGCCAGGGCCGCGGGGGCGGGCGCCGACGAGCAGTGCGTAGTCGGTGTCCTTGAACGCGGTCATCGGGTCGCTGTGGGCCTCCATACCGGCCAGCAGGGGGAAGGCGCAGTCTTCCAGCTCCATCATCACGCCCTTGAGCGCCTTCTGGGCTTTTTCGTCGGGGATTTCGAGCAGTTGCAGGATGACGGGCTGGTCCTTGCCGAGCATTTCGCCAGAGGCGATGCGGAACAGGAGGGCGTAACCAATCTGGCCAGCGGCGCCGGTGACGGCGACGCGAACAGGCTTCTTGCTCATGGGGAAATCTCCGGATGAAGTAATGGAAATTGGAAGTACTCCGGAGCAAAGGCCTGGGGGCCCCGACACCGGCCCGCGCGAGAGGACCAGCCTGCCGGCGGCACCCCCTGCGCAACGGCCGCGAGTGTACTGCCGAAAACCCGCTTTGGTCAATTTGTCTTATGTCTTATATAAGATATGATTTGAGAAACTGCGTACAGCCATGGCCACCGCACCCCTGCCCTACCCCGAGTCCGGCGCACCGGAGGCGGGCACGCCCGCCTTCAGCCCCCTCTACCAGCAGATCAAGGGGCTGATCCTGCAAAGCCTTGAGCTGGGCGAATGGAAGCCTGGCGAGATGATCCCCAGCGAGATGGAGCTGGCCGCGCGCTTTCGCGTGAGCCAGGGGACGGTGCGCAAGGCGATCGACGAGTTGGCCACCGAAAACCTGGTGGTACGCCGCCAGGGCAAGGGCACCTTCGTCGCCACCCATGCCGAGCAGCATGTGCAATACCGGTTCCTGCGCCTGGTGCCCGACGCTGGCGAGCCCGCTGCCGAGGTGCCTGCGGAGCGCAGCATCCTCGAATGCCGGCGAGTGCGCGCCAGCGCCGAGATCGCCCGGCCGCTCGCCCTGCGCACCGGCGAGCCGGTGGTGCAGGTGCGACGGGTGCTTTCATTTGCAGGCCTCCCTACGATCTTGGAAGACATGTGGCTGCCGGGCGCGGCCTTCAAGGGCCTTTCGGCCGAGCGCCTGGCCACCTGGCGCGGCGCCACCTACGCGATGTTCGAGCTGGAATTTGGCGTGCGCATGGTGCGCGCGCAGGAGCGGCTGCGCGCGGTGGCGGCGGACGCGCAACAGGCCCAGTTGCTCAAGGTGCACAAGGGCCACCCCCTGCTGTCCGTGGAACGAATTGCTTTGACTTACAACGATGTGCCGATGGAGTTTCGCAGGGGCCTGTACCGCACAGATTCGCGCCATTACCGCAACGACCTCAGCTGAAACGGCCATGCGCTTCCCCCACTTTCACAGATCGACGCCTGCCCATGCACCGGATCGGCCCGCGTGAGTCACCCGCGCGTCGGGTTATCAGCGAAGGCTCCGCGTCAGCTTGATACGTTGCAATAGAATTTCAGTCCGTCACGAACTACAAGATTGCGCACCCAATGACCGACATCGCGAAGAAGCGCCCCGAGTTCCGCAACATCAACGCCCTGACGGACCTGCCGACCTACCGGCTTCCCGCTGCCGGCATCGTCTCCATCCTGCACCGCGTGAGCGGCGTGCTGATGTTCATCCTGATGCCCTTCATCATCTGGATGTTCGACGCCTCGGTTTCCTCCGAAATTTCCTTCGCCCGTTTCACCGCCGCCTTCAATGTCGGCATCGGCTTCGTGCCAGGCTGGCTCATCAAACTGGTGACCTTGGCCTTGATCTGGGCTTACCTACACCACTTCATCGCCGGCATCCGTCACATCATGATGGACGTCAACCACGCTGCAGTGACCAAGCAATCAGGCGCCTCCAGCGCCAAGCGCACCCTGATCGGAAGCGTGGTTCTCACCGTCGCTCTGGGCGCCAAACTGTTTGGCCTGTACTGAGCAGCGCTGAGCAAATAGCCCATACGGACCGCCCCCCCCGGCAAAGCAATCCACCGCATCCCACCGATTCCCTAGGAGCATCCACCCATGTCTGTGAACTACGGTTCCAAGCGCATCGTCAGCGGCGCCCACTATGGCCTGCGTGACTGGCTGGCCCAGCGCGTGACCGCCGTCCTGATGGCGCTGTTCACCCTGATCGTCCTGGCCCAGTTGATCTTCTTCACGGGCCCCATCGGCTACGAGAAGTGGGCCGGCATCTTCGCCGCCCAGTGGATGAAGTTCCTGACCTTCTCCGTCGTGATCGCCCTGATCTATCACGTGTGGGTGGGCATCCGTGACGTGCTGATGGACTACGTCAAGCCCGTCGCCCTCCGCCTGCCGCTGCAGGTCTTTGCCATCGTGTGGCTCGTCGGCTGCGCCGGCTGGACCCTGCAGGTCCTGTGGCGCCTGTGAGCGTCAGCCTGAGCGTCACCCTGATCGCCTGAACACCGCCCGAGACACCCGAAGCTTCCCAGCATGACCTACACCTCCAACAACATCACCAAGCGCAAGTTCGACGTTGTCATCGTCGGCGCCGGCGGCTCTGGCATGCGTGCCTCGCTGCAGCTGGCCCGCGCCGGCCTGAACGTGGCCGTCTTGTCCAAGGTCTTCCCGACCCGCTCGCACACCGTGGCCGCCCAGGGCGGCATCGGCGCCTCGCTGGGCAACATGAGCGAGGACAACTGGCACTACCACTTCTACGACACCGTCAAGGGCTCCGACTGGCTCGGCGATCAGGACGCCATCGAGTTCATGTGCCGCGAAGCGCCCAAGGTCGTCTACGACCTCGAGCACATGGGTATGCCGTTTGACCGCAACCCCGACGGCACCATTTACCAGCGCCCCTTCGGCGGCCACACCGCCAACTACGGCGAAAAACCAGTCCAGCGTGCCTGCGCTGCGGCCGACCGTACCGGCCACGCCATGCTGCACACCCTGTACCAGCAAAACGTCAAGGCCAAGACCAGCTTCTTCGTCGAGTGGATGGCGCTGGACCTCATTCGCGACGCCGACGGCGACGTGGTCGGCGTGACTGCCCTTGAGATGGAAACTGGCGACCTGCACATCCTGCAGGCCAAGAC
>JACCDP010701050.1_pt1 | contig 15474 bp, 26 predicted proteins | sample 7445841 | NCBI WGS metagenome assembly JACCDP01 (sample SAMN15323441, study PRJNA562643) | freshwater metagenome | isolation source: river surface water | place: USA:Blue River Watershed | collected 2017-08-17 | reverse complement strand
GGAGCTGCAAGCACAATCTCAGTGAAGATCAATGCGGCCGCCACGTTTACGGACATTTCAGGCAGCACACAGAGCATTGATGCGCCGACATCCACACGCATCACTGGTGAGGCCTATACGCTCGAGGGTGACATTGCACTCACCACGGTGGGCAAGCGCGAGCCTGTAGAGGTCACCGTCAACGTGATTTATACCGAAATTGCCACCGAAGCATTTTTGCTCTTGCAAGACGCATTTGTCAATAACCACACCTGCCAGCTCAAATGGTTACCCAAGGGCACAGGCTCAGGTAACGATGATTACACCACTGCCACTGACAGCCGCATCACCAGCCTGCAGTATGCACCGATTGACGCAAGTGGCGCAGGTCCGATCATGTGTCAGTTTGTGGTGCGCTCATCAGCCATCACCTACACTGCAAACACCTAGGAGATAACACATGCCAGCTACCTACACTGTAGATATCAAGCGATTAACCATCAAAGATATGGCTACACTGCAGCGAGCAAGTACACAAGGCTTAGAGCTCAGCACTATCCTGCCTATCCTAAACCGTATAGTGATTACGGATGATGGCAGCAGTGCTGAGGATCTACCATATGAGCACCTAGAGCAGATATTGCATGCAGTAGGTGAGCGTATCAGTAAGCCAAACCCTACCTAAAGCAGGCACTGCTGGAGCATCTGTTTACCAGTGGGCCTGCACCATGGGAGTACATTGAGCTGATTCTCTGCAGAGATGTATATCACTGTGTGCCAAGTGATTTGCCTGATATGGAAATCATAGCGCAGACACTCATGATGATACAGCTCGAGCAGAGAGTGCAGCAGATGAGGAAGTAATATGACTGATCGCGCAGTGGTGGTGCGTTTCGTTGGTGAGGATGATGTAACACCAGTCGCAAAATCCATTCAGGGCTCAGTCAATGAGCTAGGCACTACTGCAGATAAAGCAGGCAGTAAGTTTGATGCACTCGGAAAAATCGCTGAGGGTGCATTTATGCGCTTAGGCAACATCATCACAGATGTTGCGCTTGCTGGTGTGCAAAAAGTAGGGCAATTCTTTAGCGATAGTATTACAGAGGCAACTGAGTTTCAAAACGTGTTTGCGCAAACACAGGCCGTTATTGCCTCAACAGGTGCAGCAGCAGGTAAGACTGCTGAGGAGATGGCAGGGCTCGCAAGTGATTTATCTGCAGCCAGTGGCATGAGCCTCTTCAGTGATGATAGTATTCTTGGTGCACAAAACATATTGGCCACATTTACGCAAATTGGCGGGCCAACGTTTGACAATGCGACACAGGCTATCCTCGATGTATCACAGGCAATGGGGCAAGATCTAAAGAGCTCTACCATACAAATTGGTAAGGCGTTGAATGATCCTATTGCAGGGATTGGCGCACTCTCACGCGTTGGCGTGCAATTCACTAGTGACCAAAAAGCCATGATTGAGAGCATGGTAGAGGGTGGCAATGTAGCAGGTGCGCAGGCTGTCATCCTCGAGGAGTTAAATAAGCAATTTGGCGGCTCAGCTGCTGCTGCAGTCAACACCTATGCTGGACAGATGACAGTGCTCTCAGAGCAATTCAACGATGTAAAGCAGGGTGTAGGAGAGGCTTTGCTGCCTATCCTGCAGGAGCTTGGTCGTTTTGCAGTGCAGTATGTGGTGCCTGCAGTGCAGGAGATGGCTACAGCCTTTACTGAGTGGGTAAATAGCGTGGATTGGGTGGGCTTGATGAGCCTTTTTGATAGCCTTTTTACGACACTCAGCGACAGCATCACGAGTGTAGACTGGGATGGCATTTTTGCCACCATCAGCACTGCCATTGATACAGTGCTCACGACATTCTACACATTAAGAGATGTATTTTATGAGGTGCTTGGTGCCATCACCACGCAAATTGATATTTTCTGGGGCATTGTGGAGCCTGTATGGAATCAGCTTGTAGCTGTCTTTGAAGAGGCATACAAGCAGCTTGAGCCACTTGGCGCGGTGTTTAATGAGGCCTTTGGTGATGTGAGCAAACAATCAGAGGCTATGGCACCAATCGGTGAGATTTTAGGGAATATTGTTACTGCTATTCTTAATGTCATTGGCGTGATTGTGAAGGTGCTTGTGCCAATCATTCAAGTGGCGTTTCCAATTTTCATCAACTACATAAAGGATTTAGTAGACACCTTCATGCGATTATACAACACGATCAATTACGTGTTTAGTGGCAAGATGCAGCAGGACATCAGCAAATGGTGGGAAGATACCGTGAATGGCATCTCTACAAAAATCAGCAATGTTATTGCATCGGTCAAGCAGGTAGGCACCAATATCATCAGCGGCCTTATTGATGGTATTGAGAGCATGAGGCAAAAACTATACGACAGCTTTAGCAATCTCGTCACTGGTGCAGTGGCGTGGCTTAAAAAGCTCTTAGGCATTGCCTCACCATCGAAACTGATGGCTGATGCAATCGGTAAACCGATGGCGCAAGGCATCGCTGCTGGTATGCTCTCATCAGCAGGGGCTGTGCAAACGGCTGCAGGGCTCACGGTAAGTGGTGCAGGTGCTGCCACAGTGAATAATTACTACCAGCTCACAGCCACATACAACACCATGCAGAGTGAGAGCAGCATCCTGCAGGATATGCGCGCACTGCAGTTAGCATCAGGAAATTACTAGTATGCCAATATCATCACCAACCATAGGTATGCCATACTCACTCACCTACAGCATAGGTGGCACAGTCTATACGCTGAGTGGCTACGATGCTACATCAGGGCTCACGTTTGGCTATGGTGGTGATGCTGGATTTGGCATGGCACCACTGCACAGGATTACACAGCGTGGCCCGATGCAGCAGGGTGATACTGATGAGGATTTTCGCCTCGATCCGCGCATCCTACAGCTACCACTCATCGTGCGCTGTGATACGCTCAGTGCGTACTATCAATCACGCGAGAAAATCCTAAACATCTTTACACCATCAAACGTGGCAGGTGAGCTCACTGTCACGCGGCCTGATGGTGCACAGCGTAGCATCCTCTGCAAAACGCTTGGGGGGCTCACGTATGACTACTCACCAAGTGATGGATATGCTATACGCACTGTGGTGCAGCTACGTGCAGATGATCCCACATGGTATAACCCTGCACCAGTCACTACAGTAATCTCACCAGCAGTGGCAGGTACACCGATGGCAATCCCACTAGTAATGCCATTCACAATGGGTACCTCTACCATCAATACCACTATGAGCATTACGTATGATGGCAACTGGCTCAGTTATCCCGTCATCACTGCCACAGGCTCGATTACGAATCTCACTATCACCAACAACACCACAGGCCTGAGCATTGTGGTAAGTGGCAACATCCCTGCAGGCCGTGTGTGGACATTTGATCTACGCTATGGATATAAAACAGTGTACGATGATCTAGGCGTTAATCAGATCAGCACCATTACCACTGCAAGCAATTTGGCCACATTTGCACTCGTGAGCGCACCAACCGCAGTAAGTGGTGTGAATAGCATCTCACTCTCGAGTACTGCAGTGGGCTCAGGTGCAACAGTGCAATTCACCTACTATAATCGCTACATAGGCATATAAGGAGATACACCATGGCAAGCACAGAGCGTAGCCTCGGATGGGCTACTACAGGCACAGGAGATGGGCCAGCAGCAGGATATAATACGGCGCGCTGGACTGCAAACGCACAAAAAACGGACGGCACAGGGGTCACGTTTTTTGGCTCATACATGGCGATGAGTGGCACCACCACGAGTACACTCACTATTGCAGATGGTGCAGCCATCATCAATGGGTATACGTATGAAACGAATGGCAGTGTCACCATTAGCACCACAGGGCTCACTGCTACCTATAATGTGCTGCTTATTGCTAATACCAGTGCAGGCACAGTAACCGTGACAGCGAATGGTGCAGGTACTACCACAGTGGCTGCAAGCACCATTCGTATTGCACTGGCTACGAGTGCGCAAACCACCACCATACAGGGTGCAGTGGGTGCTGATAACGTGATCACGCTTGGTACCTGCACAGTGGCTGCAGGTGTCATTAGCAGCATTACTGCTGCGCTGCCATACAGCACCAGCCTGCAAATGCCATCACAGATATATGCAGTGCTCGACAGCCTGAGCGCACCTATCACCTGCGCTACTACAGCATCAGTGGATCTCACCGCATATTCGATATCATTCAGCTCGAGTGATGCGATTATCTCGGTTAACGCCACAACAGGTGTGTTTACGGTCAATCTTGCAGGGCTCTACCACGTTGACGCGATTTGCTCATGGGATAGCAATACGACTGGCAGTCGTGTGCTTGGCATCAACGGCACCAGCTTTGTGTATACGATGGATAGCGAACAGCAATCCGTACTCGCTACCACCATTGCCTACCAAACCTATCAGCGCACGAGTAAAATCATTCGGCTCAATGCAGGTGCAACGGTTAAGGCATACATCCTGCAGAACTCAGGGGCAACACGCACCGTGAGCAATGCCTCACTGAAAATTGCAAGGCTCTAATATGGCTGCAACCATCGAGCTGCACATCTACAGTAGCGCAGGGGTCAAGCAAGCAATCGCCACGGATGTGCTCAGCGTGGCCTCACAGCGCATCGTGAATGACATTGACACATTAGCATTTAGTGTGGCAAGCGCATCACCTGCAGTGCAATATCTTGTGTATGGTGCCATTGTCGAGTACTATCGCACGGATATTGCTAATGGCATTGCCACCTATCGTGAGAGTGTAGGGATTATTCGCTTTATCCGTACCAAGCGCACTGCTGATATTACCTATGAGGTAGTGGCATTTGGTTTTAATGTGTTACTGGCTGATCGCATCGTGGCATACAAATCAGGGCTTACAAACCTCTCACAGTTTGCTGCACAGCCAGCAGAGACCGTATTAAAACGGCTCTTTGATTACAATCTTGGCAGCAGTGCCACTGTGGCGAATGGTAGGTATTTAGATGGCAGGCTCACAGGTGCCACGACTGCTGCCACCAGTGGTGCAGGGAGCTCAGTATCTATCTCATGCGCTAATCAAAACCTGCTACTGGCTATGCAAAAGATACAGCTCAATGCTGGTGGTGATTTTGCAGTGATATTCACTGCACCTGCCACCTATACCTATACGTGGTATACCAATCAGCTTGGCACTAATCGCACTGCTACTGTGCTCTTTAGTGTTGATAATGGATCGCTCGGCTCACTGGTGGTGGATGATGATCGCGCCAATGATATTACTGCAGCGATTGTGGGTGGACAGGGTGAGGGCTCAGCGCGTGCAATCACCACACGGCCTGCATCACTGCCTACAGGGCTTGATCTGCGTGAGCGATTTATTGACGCGCGCAATGAGAGCACCACGGCGCAATATCAAACGCTTGGAGATGCAGCACTGAGAGACGCGCTGATTAATCGACAGGCCATAGACGCGCAGGTAATCCAGTCAGCCAATTTACGCTATGCGCGTGATTACTTTCTTGGTGATCTCGTGGCTGTGCAAACGCCATCCGCAAGCGTGACACGCAAAGTGCAGCGTGTCACCATTCAAAACATGAGCACTGGAGAGGAGCGCATCACCATTGAGCTCATTGCCAACTAGCCTGAGCCAGCAATCACGCACCAACAGCCTCGAGCGCATCGAGGCACCTGCTGCTGCACTCACACTCACACGCACTGCGCTGCAGGCAATTACAACCGCAGGCACACTGATTACATGGCAGAGTGCCACACGTAATAACGGATTTACATGGGCCACCACAGATATCACAATCCCCACTGCTGGCTACTACGTGATACAAGTGCGCTTGGCTACTGCAGCCAGTATCACCATGGCAACACAGGTGACGGTAAATGGCACCACAATCGGCTATTTTGCTAACACGTATGTAGCTACCACGTACCACACAGGCACCATCATGCGCTATCACGCTACTGGTGATATCCTGCAGATCCGTGTGGTGCCATCAGCCAATACCAATATCAATCAGGCTGCAGAGAATACACTCACTGAGAGCCCACTATTGCACATTGCGCAGATTACCAGTGCTGTAGTATAATCGCTTTGTAGGCCATTTCTAAACACCATCAGCGTAGCAGCGCTGATGGTGTTGGTTTTATTCGTGCTATAATACATTTGCTGCTAGTGGTTCGGTGCAACATACACTCACGCGCTCATGATGGGGACACTCATGAGCGCGTGAGTGTTTTATCATGCAAAAATCAGATAAATTGCCTCTTGACAAATAAATCATCCTGTATTACTATACGTGTGTAATACAGTAATACAGTATTACACAGTCACTAGTAGCACAGAGGAGTAGACAGATGAGCAAGCAAACATTCTGGGTCAAGGTTATCGGTGGTGAGTTCTGTGGGTATGTGCAGGCAGTCGATATGCGCAGCGCAGTGCTCAAGGCGATTGGCAAGCGCGCCAGCACCAAGTGCTATGGCATCGCATACGATGTGCACACACAGACAGCACAGGTGCTCAAGCACACCAAGCATGGCACCATGATCATCGACCGCGTATCAGTGGTAGCAGAATAGGAGTACACACATGGCACACATCTACACGGATGGCACAGAGCACTATGATGCAACGCTTGAGGCTAAGCGGTTTGCCTATCAGCAGATGCTTAAGCACATTGACAAGCTCATCACACACGTTGATGTGCATGGCTCAGTCAATCCACAGGCAGACCGTTTGCGCGCCACTGTCAAGCACTACATGCGCAACGTGAATCGCTTGACACAGATGATGAAAGCAGGTAAGTAATGAATCGCACCACGCACACAGAGGTACACAAGCTGAGCGACACACTGCAGCTGGTGATTGACATTGAGCGCATCGAGGAGCAGCCATGGCATGGAATGGTGAAGTTTGTTGATAGCAATCGCACTGGCCTGGTTCTGTGGCGTTTCGAGCGGCCTCAGTATGAGGCACTCGATGCAGCCATGGATGCAGTGCGCGCACAGGTAGCGCACAAGATGACACAGCTCTCAGGCAAAGTAGTAGAGGCAATGAATGGAGCTAACCATGCATAGGCTCATTGCCAGTGGCCGCATTGCAGGATGGCACTACTGGATATATCTCGAGCGTAGTGGGCTCTATACGTGTGACGTAATGACAGATGAGCGCGCAGTGTACCTGACTGCGCGCACACTGGATGAGGCACGAAAGAAAGTGAGAGAGGTGATCGCATGATGACTGATGTATTGCTGATTGTGGCAGGTGTCATATTGTGGCCACTGCTGTGCGCACTGGCTGACAAACTGCGAGGTATGCGATGAGTGATGAGACAACATACACGCTGTGGTGTGGGTGTGTGTTGGTGTATGTGAGTGATAAGCCTATTTGTTGGACTGACTGCACCACTGGTGATGATTGTGAGCTGTCATACGATGAGCGGCAGGATCTGCTGCCAGTGCGAAAGGAGCGCGAGGAGTGACAGAGCTATTGATAGGGCTAGGGCTGATGGCAGGAGTAGTAGGCTGCAGTATCAGTCTCGTGCAGCTCATGCACTGGAGCGAGCAAAAGCGCGCAGAGCTGCTGCGCAAGACCGTAATGAGCGCATTTCGTGAGGGATATGACGTGCGTAAGAGTGAGGAGATGCAGTGATGCATAACTCAATTCAGGATGTGCGCGATGCAATCGCACAGGCAGAGAGCCAGCTCGAGGATGATATCATGCTGCGCGATACCATCCGCGCAATCATCAAATCCATCGGCGTAGAGGCAGTGAACACGGATCATTACTATGAGCTGTGTGAGCGCATCACCAAGGCAGAACGGGAGATTGCGTATGGTAAGGCATTAGTAAGTGCAGCAGAAAGGATGGGCACCAGTGCAGAAACACAACAAGCGTAGGCTAATGAGTGTGCGCATACCAGTCTCACTGTATGCCACACTCCAAGCGATCGCACGCATGTTGCGTGATAGTCGTGGGGATAATGTGGCAGTAAGTGAGCTGGTAGTGCAGGCAGTTGAGCAGTATGTTGCAAAGATGACAGGAGTAGCAAATCATGAGTAACTGGAAGAACATCGGTAAGCAGGTACAGGTAGTACGGCCTGCAGGTGAGGGTGATGGGCTTGGCCGATTTCGCTGGAATAATGGGCTCAAAGTGGGCCGCAATGGCAGTGCAGGCTGCTGGTATGCCAAGAGCGAGAGCTTTCACAGCCTGCCACCACACTGGCAAGCATCATCCCTGTATGGTGAGGATGGCTATGAGGCAGTGCGCATCAACATGATCCCACTGCTCAAGCGTTCGCAGCCATTTAGCGTAGTAGATGGTATTGCTATTTGGCACACCGAGTGGCGACCAAATCAAGGCATGAAGATGTATACAGAGGTGCTGTGTCTCATCGAGGGCTATAATCAGCCTCTTGTGATGACAGGGAAAGGCTGGGCTGCATCACGCATCACACACTACAAGCGCGGATGCTTTGCAGAGCAGCATGAAAATGTGACCAGCGTGGCAAGCAAGCTGGCTGGCAATACGCTTCATCCATGGGCGTTTTGGCACTCCATTGGGGGAGCCTATGACAAAAAAGGCGAGCCGCTGTTTGTTGAGGTAGGTAGTGGCACACAAAAAACGCATCTGCATGACATCACGTTAGGGATCGCACAGCAGGCCACAGAGCAGGAGATTGATGCGCTGTATGTGGGTGATGCGCTGTATGCACAGGCCACGGATATCTACAATGAGTATATGACTGCAGAGTGGCATAAGCAGAAGCGCAAGAGCGCAGATGCACCAGCCAGCGCAAGCGCAGCAGCTGATGAGGATGATGAGGAGCTCGCATTTTAGGATAACAGAGAGCCCACTGCATCGCGCGTTGCAGTGGGCTCTCTGTACGTTATTTGGTGATACCTCGTCACGAGATACCATACATAGTATACCACAGAGGATATGATGCAAGCATTTTTTGATAGCTAGTGGATGTGCATTATGGCACCATTTGGCATTGTGTGCGCAATCGTGATGGTGTGGACTATCACTATCATAATTCGCGCGATAGAGCACATTACAGGCAGACACTTTTTAGATTTTTAGGAGTTACTACGATGAAGGGGCAATCATGAAAACGGATAAATACAGAGATGCTGCGCGGCTCGCAACTATCATCAAGATGCTGTGCACAAAGCGATCGCCACGCAAAAGCATGGATTTTACGTGTGATGGGATTGTAATGAACTCACAGCACATTGCAGTATATGCTGAGCAAGTACAGCAGATGGACAGCGCGCTACTAGAGGCCGCATATCGCGGCGCGATTGAGGCCATAGAGATATATGTACATGGGGGAGATAAATCATGAGCGATTTTTCTACAGGTGAGTTTATTTTAAAGCCAGTCAAGCCAAAGCCACTGCAAACCGTTAAGCACATTACTATTGGTGAGCATAATGTGCCATTTACGATCGAGCGCAATGATGCAGGCACTATCACGCACTACACTGGTGTGCTGCTAACTGTACAGATAACGCTACGTGAGAGCAGTCGTATGCATGGCATACCACACTATGATATTACGCTTAGCACTCGCAATGAGACACGCACACATGCACACGTAAATGATGTATGGCTCAATACGACAATCTCAGCCAGTATCACTGATTTGTGTAATATGCCATCACTGGATGCATGGCTTAGTGGGCTGTGTGTGCCATTCTATGCAGATACCTCATGCACCTATGAGACGTATGCAGGCTATATCCGTACATACTTTTCAGCGGATCGCCAGCTCTTTTGCTATGAGCGCAGTGATTATCTTGGTGATTTACCTGATGTAGAGTGGCGTGCGCAGCATTATGCACAGGGGCTGTTTGCACTCTCGTATGGCGTGTATGACACTGCACTGTATACTGCTGGCATCCCACATCTACAAACGATATTGAGCCACATCAAGAAAGTGAGTGATGAGCAATGATGTTCTCACAGTATTTTGGGCTCAAGCGTATGAGCCAGCTCTATGACATATCTACAGCCACACGCATGATCATTGATGTGGTATGGCAGATGACTGATATCTATACAGGCACAGATATCCATGCTATCATCACAGGTACCTACTCTAGTAATCAGCAGTGGATAAACAGACCTATTGAGCGCATTACCACACATCTCGAGTGTGGCTGTGTGATTACTGTGGCCACTGGTAAAGAGCTACGTGGTGTAATTCCTATCCCTCGTATCACACCTGCTGCAGGCTGTGCCTACACACACGAAAGAGAAAACGCATGAGACGCGCGATCACACACACCATCAGAGGCTATGAGGTAGAGATACGGCCCACCATGTTTGGGCCTGCTGGACACTATGACATGTATGTGTACTTTCTTGGCCGTGTGCCTACTGCACCGTCAGTGCATGAGAGTATTGCGCAGGCACTCACTCACGCTGAGCACTGGCTCACATGGTTTGATGCACAGGGTGGCGTGGCAGGATATCAGCAGCGCATGCGTGCATACTATGGCACGTATGCCTATACGGATGAGAGCTACCGCGTATGAATCTCATACAGGCAATCCTGCAGCATCTTGGCATCGCCTACGATGCGAGCAAATCGCAATACCGATGCAATTCACCACTACGCACAGGCAGTGATAGCAATTCATTCAGCATCAAGATTGATGAGCGTGGTGGCACCTACCATGATCATGTGAGTGGTGAGAGTGGCACACTCACACAGCTCGCTGATACGCTTGGCATCACCTACACACGCTCGACCACATCCAAGCGCAGCTACATGAGTGGTAGCGACTATGCAGCACAGCATGGTGTAGCGTGGAAAGTGCTCGAGCAGGCTGGATGGAGTGAAATAAAGTATATGAGACGGCCTGCGCTCAGGATTGAGACCGCACACGGCCCGCGCTATCGCTTTTTGGATTACCGTGATGAGCAAACCTACATCAATGAGAAAGGCTTCACACGCTGTTGGTATCTGATGAGTGAGGCAGTGCGCATGGCTCGCGCGACTAATCAGCCACTGGTGTACTGCAATGGTGAGTGCAGTGCAGTAGTAGCCATGCACTATGGAGTGCCTGCGCTCACTGTGGCAGGTGGTGGCGAAAATGCTATACCATCGAGCCTGCTGGATGAGCTCAAACAGCTCTACACAGGCTCGATCATCGTGGCACTCGATTGTGATGCAAAAGGCCGCACAGCGAGCCAAACGCTGGTGAGCCAGTTACGGTTAGCGGGCTATACCGCGTATGCCGTGGATCTCAATTTGGGGGCTGGTGGTGATATCGCTGATTACTGCAAGCTGTATCAGCATGAGAGCATGCAGCAGCTGCTCACGCTCAAACCACCATCACAAGAGGTAGAGTATAAAACCACGTTTAATACCATCAGCGCAGCAGAGCTGGATAAAAAGCGATTTGCTGCACTCAAGTGGATTGTCGAGGATATCCTGCCTGAGGGCTGTTTTGTACTTGCAGGAAAGCCGAAGAGCCGTAAGAGCTGGCTCACCACGCACATCGCACGCACTGTGGCTATGGGTGGCAAGGTATTTGGCCAGTATGCCACGCATCAGGGCTCAGTGCTCTATATGGATCTCGAGAGTAATCAGCGGCGTATGCAGTCACGCTTACAGCAGATGGAGCGTGATGATGAGGGACAGCCAGCCAACATGTTTATCACCAACACATGGCAGCGTGGTGAGCTTGGTGTCGCTGATTTGGATATCTATCTCACAGAGCATAAATGTGCGCTTGTGGTAATCGACATCCTCGAAAACATCCGCGCGCCACGCACTAAGCATGGCAATCCGTACACCGAGGATTATGATGCAGTCAAGCCATACAATGAGCTGGCTGAAAAGCACCACTGCTGCATCCTCATGGTGCACCACACACGCAAGTCACGGAGTGAGGATGCATTTGATGAGATATCAGGTACAACAGGGCTGGTGGGTGGCGTGGCTGGTATGCTTATCCTCTCACGCATCCCTACCAAAGAGACACACAGTGAGCTGATGGTGCGCGGCCGTGATATCGAGCATGATGATAAGCGTGTGCTCAAATGGAATGATCATACATCAAGCCATGAGCTGGAGAGCGATCCTGCACAGGCATACATGAGTGATGAGCGCATGGCTATCCTCAAAATCATCGGCAGTGCGCACATGCGTGTGCAGGATATCGCACACGAGGCAGGCAAATCACGTCAGGCAGTGCACAAGCTGCTGCAGAAGCTTTGTGGCCTTGGTGCACTTGCACAGGATGAGGTAGGCAAATACTACGCACCACAGGAGCGCAGCTATCCTGCTGGCTATGATGCACCTGCTGAGCCAGTGCAGGTATCAACGCATCAGCCTGCACTCTTTCTCCACACACTGCCACTCATCCAGCAGCAAAAGCTGCAGGAGAAACACCGCGCAGGTGATTCTGCCACGTTTACACAGATTTGTGCAGTCTATGGCATTGGCTCACAGGCAGATAGGATATGGAGTGAATTATGCCAGCTCGATACACAATAATGGTGGATGGTGTTGCGTATGATGTGATGGCAGCAGGCCGCGCGAAAGCGTGTGAGGCTGCAGTGCGTGACCATACTGGCTATGAGGGCAAGATTATCATCACATTTGCACGTTATGTGCCATCAGGAGTGATCTATATCGCAACTACTGCACATAACGTTGTCTATGAGGTAGTAGTAACACAGTAAGAGAGATAAAATATATCTCTATAGGTATTATGGTGGTTTACAGTGGTTTACATGGTTTACAGTGGTTTACATGGTTTACATGGGTTACATTTGTCAACCGTTGTCAACCAGGGCTATTTTAGGTGGTTGACAAGCGTTTGAGGCTTTCTAATGCAGTAATCTCGTATGTTGTCAACCGTCAACCACTATGTATACCAGTTTGTCAACCACCTTGTGTGTATTTGTCAACCACCTTGTGTGTATTTGTCAACCACCTTGTGTGTATTTGTCAACCAGTGAGGAGTAATGCGATGAAAATGACACAATCACAGTGTGCAGCATGCAGTCAGTGGCTCAGCGTGGCGCAATTCAGTAACTTTGTCAACGTGTGTGATACCTGCCTGCAGGATGAGAGCCTACTGTCACGCTTGCTGGCTCGTGCAGACATGCTGCAGCAGGATCTCGTGGCGCACATCGAGGCACTCAGTGATGAGGATATGGATCGTTGGTCAAATATTTGGATAGCACAGCAACAGCTGGCTCAGCCACCAGTGTATGAGCCGTATGAGAAAAGCCTTGAGCGTGCAAAAGAGCGTGATAAGCTTGTGCGCATGCTTGAGCGCACCATACAGAAAGGCGATGCCATCAGCACGTGCATGCGCATCCAGCGTGATCTCAAGCGTGTATATACGCATATTAAAACCGTGAAGTTAGTACAGGGTGATACACATGCGTAAGCGATATGGGCACCAGTATCAAGATAAGGCGTATTTAACCAAGCAGCTCAAGGCTGGCAAGCGCGTTGAGCAAATTGCTGCAGCGCATGGTGTCAGCATGGCAAGCATATATCATTGGATGCGCCGCTATGGACTGCGCTATCGTAATAAACAATGGTCACAAAAAGATGACAATTATGTGGTGTTCAATGCCTACCACAAGAGTGCTACAGCCATGGCTAAGCATCTTGGCACCACGGCCACTGCAGTGCGTTGGCGCATCCGTCACCTCGGGCTCAGTGCTGAGAAGTGCATTGGCTACACCATGAATCAGTTTGCAGCAGACTGTGCCACTGATCCACTGGTGCTGCGCAACATGTTGGCACATCATGATGGTCACCTGCACGCACCTACAGGCCGCATCCACATAAACCATGATGAGGCCACTGCATGGCTGCAACGCGGGAATGTGCTCAGGCTGTATGAGACCATCGAGCAGGCTGCACCATGGGTGCGTGATATCTATGCGCAGGCAATGCGCGACTATATCACCACACCTGAGCTGAGGCAGATTGCAGGCTGCACTGAGTATCAAGTGAGACACATGCCAAAGCCAGTGCTACGCATCGAGACAGGCCGTATCTATGATCGTGAGCAGATGGCTCGATACCTCGCACTCCATAGCTACCTGCTGTATGCAGGTGCAAAAGGCGCGTATGCAGATTACATCAGGCATCTGCAGCGCAGTAGATACATCGTGGGCTCAGTGATTGAGCAGTATGATATGAGTGTGTACAGGAGCCTGCACCATGCGTATGTGCACAATGGGCTGCCAAAGCCAGTGCGCATACGGCCAAATGTGTGGCTACGTGAGCCGTTTATAGAGTGGCTGCAGGCACATAGCTGGCATCCCAAGTGGACTGCGCTACTGGAGTATCTGAATGGCATTTACCAAGAGAGTGAAGCGTGATAGTGTACATAGCGAGATTGTGGCAGCACTCCGTGAGGTAGGTGCCACAGTCTGCGATCTCGCTGCAGTGGGTGGTGGTGTGCCTGATATCCTTGTGGGCTATCGTGGCCACAATTACCTGATGGAGATTAAAACGCCGCGAGGCCACACCAAGGCAGGCACCGCACAGCGTCAAGCAGAGTGGCATACACTATGGAGAGGCAGCGCACACTATGTGCGCAGTGTAGATGAAGCGTATCGAGTGATAGGAGTATTGCAATGAGCAAGGCAGATACCATATTTGCGCATGGCATTGTGATACGACTGATTGAGGATGACACACTCGATACGCTGTACACCATAGGCCAGTATGCAGATGAGATGAAGAGGCGTATGCCATACTATGAGGTGCGCTATCGCAGCGAGATTACGACAGAGCAGCGTGAGCAGATGATACAGCGTGTCAAGGAGATTTCACGATGAGTAAGACAAGACCACCAGCCGTATACCCAAACTATCCTAGTCAGCAGTGGAGTATGGTGGTAGACAAAACAGGGGCCGTATACCAAACCATTTACGGCCGTTTAGTAGCTGGCGGGCCATGGGGAATATATGTATTTCGCACTGCACCAAGTGGCAAACCACAGCAGCTGTTTTTTAGTGCAGATGGCTCAGGCCGTTTGATGGTGGATCATAAGGAGCTGTACCTGCTGTACACTGATGCGCAGTGGCAGCAGTGGTATACCAAGATTGATGGATACATAGATCCAAGTGATGAGCCAAGCAGCACCATTGTCGATGTGAATGAGGCACAGGTAGCAGGGCTCAAGCTCTCCATCGAGACTGCGCAGCGCACAGCACAGCAGGCTCAAGCCATGGCGAGCAGCGCATATGAGCGCGCGACTGCTGCAGAGAGTAAAACACAGGAGCTGCAGGCACAGCTCAGCGCACAGGCCAAGCAGATACAGGCACTGCAGCAGCAGGTAAACCAGCTGCTCACACCACAGCAGGTAGCAGATTTGGTGTGGCAGAAAATCAAAGATATCAATTACCTGTATAGGCTTGGCTTTGTATCGTGGCCTACACCTGCACCTGATCCTGATGTACGGATGTATATCTATGATTTGGT
>JACCDP010224005.1_pt1 | contig 15479 bp, 14 predicted proteins | sample 7445841 | NCBI WGS metagenome assembly JACCDP01 (sample SAMN15323441, study PRJNA562643) | freshwater metagenome | isolation source: river surface water | place: USA:Blue River Watershed | collected 2017-08-17 | reverse complement strand
CTTCAAAAAATGAAGAAAACGGCTGAAGATTACTTGGGAATGGAAGTTACCAGTGCCGTTATTACAGTACCGGCTTATTTCGACGACGCACAGCGTCAGGCCACCAAAGAGGCCGGAGAAATTGCCGGATTAAAAGTAGAACGAATCATCAACGAACCTACCGCGGCGGCGTTGGCTTATGGACTCGATAAGAAAAGCGAGGACATGAAGATTGCCGTTTACGATTTAGGGGGTGGTACGTTTGACGTATCCATCTTGGAATTAGGCGATGGCGTATTTGAAGTAAAAAGCACCAATGGAGATACGCATTTGGGAGGAGATGATTTCGACCAAGTGATTATCGATTGGATGGCCGAAGAATTCAAGAGCGAAGAAAACATCGATTTGCGCAAAGACCCTATGGCCCTTCAGCGTTTGAAAGAGGCTGCTGAAAAAGCGAAAATCGAATTATCCTCTTCTCCAGAGACCGATATCAACTTGCCTTACATCACGGCAATGGACGGTGTTCCCAAACACTTGGTTCGGAAGTTAACACTGGCCAAATTTGAGCAATTGGCCCACGATTTAGTGCAGCGTACCTTAGAACCTTGTAAAAAGGCATTGAAAGACGCTGGTTACACCGCATCGGATATAGACGAAGTAATTTTAGTAGGTGGTTCTACGCGTATCCCTGCAATTCAAAAATTGGTTGAAGACTTCTTCGGCAAAACACCTTCCAAAGGAGTAAATCCGGACGAAGTTGTTGCCTTGGGAGCTGCTATCCAAGGTGGCGTTTTAACCGGAGAAGTAAAAGACATCTTGTTATTGGATGTAACTCCTCTAAGCTTGGGTATTGAAACCATGGGTGGAGTAATGACCAAAATGATTGAGTCGAATACCACCATACCCTACAAGAAAACAGAAACGTTCAGCACCGCTGCTGATAACCAACCATCGGTTGAAATTCACGTATTGCAGGGAGAACGACCCATGGCGAACGACAACAAAACGATTGGTAAATTTATCTTGGACGGTATTCCTCCTGCACCACGAGGAGTTCCACAAGTTGAGGTAACCTTTGACATTGATGCGAACGGCATTCTGAACGTAAGTGCTAAAGACAAAGCTACCGGCAAAGAACAAAAAATTCGCATTGAAGCTTCTTCTGGATTAAGCAAAGAAGACATCGAAAAGATGAAAAAAGATGCGGAGATGAATGCAGAAGCAGACCGTCAGCGTAAAGAAGAAGCCGATAAAGTCAATGCGGCCGATCAATTGGTATTCTCCACAGAGAAGCAACTAAAAGAGTACGGAGATAAAATTCCAGCAGAGAAAAAATCTGTAATAGAAGCAGCTAGCGAGCGGTTAAAGAAAGCAGTGGGTGAGAAGAATTTCGCCGAAATGGAAGCTGCCTCTACCGAATTAAATGCCGCATGGCAGGCTGCATCCCAAGACATGTACAACGCAACGGGAGGCAATCCTGGCGACATGGGCGGTGATGCAGGAGCGGGCTCAACAGAAGGCACAGGAAATGCCAAAACAGGCGACGAAGTGCAAGACGTAGATTTCGAAGAAGTAAAGTAAATTAAATTTATCATGGTTAGTAAGGGCTGCTTCGAAGGAGGCAGCCTTTTTTATTACATTTGCGTAGCATTGTTACTCAATACTTAGCAATGCTAACCAAACTCGGGTTATTAACGGGGTAAGTTATGGAATCAAACAAAAAAAAGCTATTCACGCGAATACTAGCCATTGCATTAGCGATTGGGCTAATTTGGGGGATTTGGGAGTGGACCGAACAAAGAAATGCAGCTAGGATTGCGGAGCAAAAAGAATTGGAAAACACCATAGTGGGCGATACGGTGGTCCCTGTTTCTACTACAGATACCGCAGGGTTAGACCTAGTTCAAATCGATAGTTTAAAAATGCTGTCGGCTTTTCAACGCGCTGCAAATCGTTATTCCCAAGCCTTTTTGGCTAAAAATGCCAATGTCTGTGCCGAATATGCTTTGCCGGCCATGGTAAAAGCCAACGGTGGATTGGATAAATACAAACAAAAATTACAGCGCTTTTTTACCGTTGACCCCGTGGTTCCGGATCGAGTGGTGGCAGGACCCGTAGAGCGTATCGGGCCCAAACTGGACAAGGAAGGGTACGGACATGGCTGGTACTGCATTATGCCGGTTCGGAGGTATATTACCGTAAATGGAAAGCAAATGTTGGATGTTCAACACATGGCAGGTCAAACCTTGGACGAAGGAAAGAACATCTACTTCATAGATATCACGGGAATGCCTTGGGAAAAAATCAAGCAGGTAATGCCGGACCTTGATTTCCTTATTCTCTCCCAGCCCATTCAATAATTCCAATAAAAAAGGGCCTTCTCGTTTGAGGAGAAAGCCCTTTTGATATTATGTGTTAAATAAAATTACTTAGAAGCGGTTAAGCGCATTTTACGACGAGGTGTTTTCTCTAACTTTTCCTCATCGAAAGCTGCGATACCGGTAATGGCTTGGTCTACCAATATTCTTCCGCAATTTTCGCAATCGATGATGCGGTAATGAGCACGGATATCGGAATGACGCTGGGGCGGAATTTTTGAAAAACATCCACCGCAAGAACTACGAATGATTGGAGCTACGGCGATTCCATTTTTCATGTTTCCACGAATTCTGAAATACGCACGACCCAAACGTGCATCCAACTTGGTTGCAGCGGCATCTCTTTCGGATGAAATTTTAGCAATTTCTTCTGCGTTCTCTTTCTCAATCTCGGTTAATTCGGCCTTTTTAAATTCCAAATCTTGCTGTTTAGAATCCAAGGTAGCTTGAGTTTTGTCTAAAATCTCCTGCTTGCCTTCGATTTGCTTGCCGTAATCACGAATTTTCTTCTCGGCAGACAATATTTCTAATCCAGCAATTTCTTTTTCTTTGTTGATCGCATCGTACTCGCGGCTATTTTTGATATTATTCAATTGCTCATCGTATTTTTCGATGGCACGTTGAAAATCTTTAATTGCGTTTTTCTTGGCTACAATTTCGTGGTTAAAGCTATCGATTTCCTCGGTAATATGCTGAACACGGGTTTGTAAACCAGCAATTTCGTCTTCCAAATCGGCAACCTCCATAGGCAATTCACCTAATACGGCGCGAAGTGCGTCGATGCGGGAATCGATTTGTTGCAATTTCCACAAATCTTTTAATTTCTTATCAATGGTAACGTCCATGGTTTATATATAATCTATTGGATTGGTAACAGTTTCGGCAAAAATGGTTGCAAAATTAGGGAATTTTGCGGACAAAATCTCAGAAAAGAGTTGCATTGTATATTTCTCACTCTCAAAGTGGCCGATGTCGCACAACAGGAGTGCATTTTCTGCGTTGAAAAATTCATGGTATTTGATATCCGACGTTACGTAGGCGTGGGCTCCGGCGGTTTTTGCGGCACCGATAAGAAAGCTACCAGACCCGCCGCAAACCGCCACCTTGGTGATAGGGGAATTGCCTGCAACGGTAAACTTCACGGATTTTAGCTGCATCTTTTCCTTCAAATAATGCAAAAATTCTTCTCTTGAATAGGCTTGAGGCAATTCACCTATGGCGCCGGAGCCAAATTGCCAACTTACATTATCCAACAAGATCCAATCGTGTGCTACTTCCTCGTAAGGATGCGCTTGCAACAAGGCTTTCGTTACCGAAGCCTTTTTCCAAGCAGGCACTAGAACTTCCAACTTTAATTCTGCGCTGCTAAAACCTTGTCCAACTTCTCCTTCAGCAGGATTTGCCCCAGGCTGAGGAGTAAAGCTACCTATCCCCTCTCCCCAAAATGCACAATCGCTATAATTCCCAATGTAGCCAGCGCCCGAATTAAACAAAGCTTGTTTCACTTGCTCCAAGTTTTCGTGCGGAACATATACCTGCAATTTGTATAAAACTTGTGGCTTGGGCTGTAAAATCTCCACCCGCTCCAACCCCAATCGTTGGGCAATTTTCTGATTTACCCCTTGCACCAATACGTTGTCTAAATTGGTATGGCATGCATAGATCGCGATATCATTCTGGATTGCTTTGATGATGCACCGTTGAACTTCGTTTTCGCCAGTCAACCGTTTTATCCCCCCAAAAATTAATGGATGATGGGCCACAATGAGATTACATCCCTTGGACGTAGCCTCATCCACTATAGCCTCCGTAACATCCAAACACAACAATGCCGCGCTTACTACCATGTTCCTATCTCCTACCAGCAATCCAGCGTTATCGTAGGATTCTTGTAGCCACAACGGAGCAATTGTCTCTAATGCTTGGGAAATATCGGAAACCCTTGGATTCATGATTCAAAGTTGCAAAAAATAACGGAATTTTGTACTCTTCCATGATACAACTACACCTAAAACCAGGCAAAGAAGGTTCGATTTTGAGAAAACACCCTTGGATATTTAGCGGGGCCCTCAAACATGCAACTCCGTTAGATCCTGGACAATGGGTCATGGTGGTATCGCACAAACAGGAACTGCTGGGTATTGGACATACCGGAGACGGCAGTATTGCCGTTCGTATTTTGGCACATTGGGACGATTCTTGGTTGATTGAGCAGTTGAAAGAAAACGCTATCATCCCTTCCTCTGATGCTGAATCAACCACAAACCCACGGATTCGGCCCGCACAAATCCCTCTCAATTTCAACGGTTTACCCAACCCCGATGTGGATTTTTGGCGGTATCGATTGAATAAATCGTGGGAGCTTAGACAAAGATTAGGATACGGACCCGGTACAGCCACCAATGCCTTTCGCTTGGTGCACGGAGAGGGAGATTTATTGCCGGGATTGATCATCGACATTTATGGCGATGCTGCCATCGTCCAAGCGCATACCCACGGAATGTTGCAAGCGATGTCTGATATTGCATCGGCCCTGCAGCAAATTCCTGATTTACAACTGAAGACCATTTACAACAAAAGTGCTTCAGCCATGCACCTCAATGCCGCCGAAATAGACGGTTTTGAGCTGGGCGATCAGCCCAGCGGCAAGGCCCTTGAAAACAATCTACCCTTCTGGGTGAATTGGCAAACCGGACAAAAAACGGGTTTCTTTTTAGACCAACGGGAAAACAGGGCCTTGCTCCGGCAGCTCGCTGCCGGCAAAACCGTCCTCAACACCTTTTGCTACACCGGAGGATTTTCTATCGCCGCACTCGCCGGCGGCGCACATCGAGTTTGCAGCGTAGATATCAGTGCAACCGCCATGGATCTCACCAACAAAAATGTAGAACTCTATGAGCAAGAATTTGGATTTAAGGACAACCAATCCCACGAATCCGTTACCGCCGATGTGCTGCAATACCTAAAAAACCACCAGAAGACATACGATATCGTAGTTCTAGATCCCCCGGCATTTGCCAAAAGCCTCAATAAAAAACACCAAGCGGTGATGGGGTACAAACGACTCAATACGCTAGGCATTCAATGCGTTAAACCCGGAGGATTGTTGTTTACGTTTTCGTGTTCTCAGGTAGTAGACGACGTACTATTTGCCAATACGGTAACTGCAGCGGCCATCGAAACCGGTAGGAATTGTAAAATCTTGTATAAACTAGGCCAAGGGCCAGACCACCCGGTGAATATATTTCATCCCGAAGGACATTACTTAAAGGGTTTGGTGATTCAAATCGATTAATCCCGTAATCGTCATTGGATTAACCCGTTTAACCTCTACAAACTCCTACCCCTTACTACCGTTGTTTTATTCTTAATTTTGCTCTTAGACGATGCTACATACATCAGTTGCGGTGCATTCAAATCCCCACCGTTGGGATTCTTGATAGACCATTTACCGCCCATGTAGCTCACCTTTCCATCTACAATTTCCAGGGAAAGTTCGTTTCCGCCTTTTGGCACAAAATGCAACCCCGTGTTATCGTCTACCGAAAATGAAACATGAATTCCTTCTGCAGTAACCGTACCTAAACTCACCCCTTTAATTCCATCCACAAACAACAACGATTCTACTTCCTTACCACTGGAACTTTTGATGGTCCCTCCTTCCACACGTACATTTTTTGAATCTACTTCTCGAAACAATTCAAAGCTGCCCTTCAATCGATATTGAATTTCGCTCGCTGGAATGTTATTCTCACGCCAATCTACCAACGTATTTTCCGTTAGAATTTTTGTTGGCATAAACACAGAACAGGATGCAAATACCATCATCACTAGGCCTACTGCCAAAAAACGACTTGTTTGATTTCTATTTCTCATAACGAACGAATTACGAATCTACTTCCTTTAAGGATGGAAAACGGCAGTCACTCTGCGGATTTTGTCCACTCGAATCTCCGAATGACTAACTTTTTGGAATACTCCATCCTGCCATCGCACCACCGAATAAAACACGCGCAGTTCCGCATCCCCACTTTCCCAAGGTACCCGCTTGAAACGTATATTCACCGATACCCTTTCTGTATTGTTGGATGAATCCGAAGAAAACGGAATATCGTAGGTCTCCCTGGTAGGAATTTCTACCGTTCCAACAATTAACATCCAATTTTTATTGGCCGAATCAATGCTAAATCGATCATCCCAGTACCTCGATTCGTTTGTAGGACTGCTGATCCTCATGGATTTCACCTCGGCTCCGTTTATTCCATAGCTTCCAAGCCCCCGATATCCAGCCCAATAAAAGGAATCAAAATCAATTCCCCATACCTGTCTCTTCATGGAACGCTTCATTTTCTTAGAAACTTCTACCCACAAATAAAAATCCTGAACAATAGGAGAACCTTGAACTCCTGGATAACTTATATGCTTAGATATACGCTTTATTTTAATCGGTGGCCTTTGCACCACCATAGAAAAAATATCTGCCCGCAGTTCACTACATCCTACACCCAAAAACACCCCAAACAATCCAATCCTAAAAATCCAAAACAAACCTGTATGCATTTGAGTATCCTTTATGATGTAAAAATCATTTATTGTATTTAGTTCCAAACCTGTACTGCAGTCCAAGAGTTGTATTGCTATTTGAAAATGGATTGTAGGTTAATCCGTTATAACCCAAACCTGCCAAAACGTACCACTCATTCATCACTCTGCATTTTAATCGAACATCCACATGGTAATTGATATCGTTGGAATTAAATCCACTCTCTTGTAAGACCCTAGGAAAATTCATAGTTTCCGAAACAATCTCTCGAACACCGTTATCGTACCAAATCCAATGTCTATCGTACACGGCATAACTAAAGCTTTCATTGCTTAAAATTGAAGCATACGCATACAATCCTGCATTTGCTTCTACGGTTAACCGAGACTTCACTTTTTTGAAATTCCCCAATTCAAGGTGCACATTTAATTGAGGTCCCACGGTTAAAAATTCACCCGATTGGTCTATGATACCTCCATTTTCATACACATGCCTAATGTTCGAAATGTACTCATCCCGATAATAGTCGTAATAGTTATGATGAAACTTCAACTGATAGTAATGCAACCCCAAGCCCATCTCTAGGTCAGCCCGCAAAAAACGATACCTCAACATGGATTTTGCATCCAAGGCAAATCGTCGGTTCGCGTCCAATCGATACGAATTCATTTCGTACAATTCATACCCCCAAGTGGCTTTCCATGTGCCGTATCGTTCTTCTACATTTTGCGGCATATATATAGCCGAAATCACATACGATCTAGGAAAACTTCGCAGAGGTACAAACTCATACACCGTATCATACACAACCAAAGTATCGGTTGGAGCCGCTCGTTTTAACCTAGAATCTGACAGGTCCAACCCAAACAGAGAAACCTGCATTAAACCAGATATTACCAACCAAATAACTTGTTTTATATTGTTCTTAATCCCCATTGATATTTTCAAAATTTACAGAATTTCAGTCTGATGAACAAGTCCATACAACTCCCCTCGCTTTCCTACTCCTTCGGTTCAAACACGGTACCAAATTTATACTCCAATCCCAAGGTAGTGAAATTTGCGACGATATCATTTTTCAACAATACCGTACCACCGTAACCGCCAAACAGTGAAATACCCGATGTTACATATACCTTACCCCGAACATTGAGGTGCAGTTGCACATCCGATCCCGTGTAAATTTGGTTGGAAGAAACCCAAGAACCATAATAATAATTCACTTCTTCCCTCACCCCGTTATCGTAATGTATCCAATCGATTGAATAATTGTCAATTATGGCTCGGTAGGTAGAAGAAAATGCGGTATAAGCATAAGCTCCACCGTTCAATTCTAATATGAATCTCGGTTGATTCTTTTTGAAATTACCCAATTGTACGTGTAGTTCTAATTCCGGTCCCAAGGTATAATAATTAGCCCAATGTTTTGAAGTACCTCCGTATTCATACACATGAAATTGACCCCCAATATATTGATCTGAATATTTCTGCCACGTAAAAATGCTGGTGATATAAATCTCTCGTAATCCAACACCAACATGGGCATCCGCTTTTAACCATCGATACCGCAAAGCCGATTTTGCATCCAAGGATATTTGCCTACCAAAACTCAATCGATTGGTATTCAAAACCTCTGTGGAAAGTGCCCCAACAAGCCCATACCTACTTTCACCACTTTGTGGCATCCAAGAAGCGGCAGCAACCCAAGACCTTGGAAATCGAGAATGCGGTGAAAGCTTAAACACTGTATCATACACAACCACCGTATCCGATGGAGAATTGACGAATCCCTCCTCCAATAGTTTATCACCAACTCCAGAAACGCCTCTTGGAAAAAACATCAAACAAACCGCAATAATTCCGATAAATTTGCTTTTACTAAAACTCATTGCTAACACAATAATATACAAAATTTTAGGCAGATATCCAAATACCTCCCGCTATATTACAAATAATGCTTTGAATTATTGTTGTGCGTTTCGATAAAACAACCAAGCGATAGGGATAAACAACACATTCGGCAACCAAACCGCTAACCACGGCCATACCACGCCAGTATTGCCATAGGATATAAAATACTTGCTAAAAAACAAAAAGAACAATATCACAAAAATCCCAATACCTAACGAATATCCCAAGCCGTTTCGAGTTTTTCTGCCTGCTACACTTACCGCAATGACCACCAAAATAAAAGTACTAAATGGCGAAGCGTACCGTCTATTCAATTCCGTTGCCAATAAATCCACATTGCTGGATCCGCGCAACTTTTCCTTGGCAATCATCCTTCGCATTTCGTTTTGGTTTAAACTCTGAACATCTTCCAATCGGAAAAAGAAATCCTCTGGATTGAAATCTATCAACGTATCCAAGGAATTCATGTTTTTCACCAATTGGTTTCCGTTTTTCAAAAACACCCGCTGTTGCACCATTTCCAATTGCCATTTTTTTGCTTCGGGCGACCAACGAATAAACCTACCAAACAAAGTGCTTTTTAATGTTTTACCCGAATATTCCTCCAAAGTAATACCAATACCGGAACTGTCGTTGTTGTTGAAGTATTCCATGTACATGTTCACCCCGGGTTTAAGCTGTCTAAAAATGGTTGATTTGGCTTGCGAATAATAATCGCGCATGTAGGTATTCTCAAATTTCACCCGCTTTTTATCCGTAATTGGTATAATCCAAGCATTCAGCACATAACTCAGAAACGCGAGCAAAGCAGCCGTTGCCATGTAAGGCATGAGGATTCGCTTCAACGACCACCCCCCACTTAACATGGCAATGATTTCAGTACGTGAAGCCAATCTCGATGTGAAATACAGGACCGAAATAAAAATAAAAATGGGCGAATATGTGTTCAGTAACGTGGGAATGAAATTCAAGTAATACACCGAAAAAATCTGATCAATGGGCGCATTTTTTTCCATAAAATCATCCAACTTCTCGGCGAAATCAAATACCATGATGATAATCACAAACAAAGCAACCGTTACAAAAAACGTCTTCAAAAACGTTGATGCTATATACCGGTCCAGTTTGGTGAATCTCATTCGATTTGTTAATTACGTTACACTAGTACATCCCATTGATTTACATCAACTTAATTTCCTACCAACCGTTTTCAAAATGCTATTTTTCCAACTATGAAAATCGCCTTGTAAAATGCGTTCTCGGGCTTGTCTCACCAACCACAAATAGAACCGCAGGTTTTGAATACTTGCGATGATGGGACCAAGCATTTCCTCGGATTGGAATAAATGTCGAACATAGGCTTTGGAATATTCCGGAGTAAGCCAACTATCAAAGGGAGAAAAATCCGTTGCCCATTGCTTGTTGCGAATATTTATTTGACCTTCCGTAGTAAATACAGTTCCGTTCCTACCATTTCGGGTTGGCATTACACAATCAAACATATCCACTCCCAAAGAAATACATTCTAGGATATTTTCTGGAGTCCCTACCCCCATCAAATACCTTGGTTTATCTGCGGGCAGAATATCGGTCATCTGGTTGGTTATTCGATACATATCTTCGTGAGGTTCGCCCACACTAAGACCACCAATTGCGTACCCATGAGCTTCGTGTTTTAGGACGTATTCGGCACTTTCTTTACGCAAATCGTCGTATACACTTCCTTGAACGATGGGAAACAAAGCCTGTTCGTGCCCGTACAAAGGTTCCGTTTCCGACATGCGTTGAAAACATCGATCTAACCAACGGTGCGTGCGATGCATGGAGTCTTTGGCATACGAATAATCGCAAGGATAGGGCGTACATTCATCAAACGCCATGATAATATCGGCACCAATTACACGCTGTATATCGATAGCCTTCTCCGGCGAAAACAAATGTTTACTTCCATCGATATGCGAATTGAATTTAACCCCTTCTTCGGTAAGTTTACGGTTTCCACTGAGCGAATACACTTGGTATCCTCCTGAATCCGTTAGCACCGGCCGGTGCCAATTGGAAAATCCGTGAATCCCACCCGCCTGTTGCATCACATCCATCCCCGGACGCAAGTACAAATGGTATGTATTGCCTAAAATTATGGAAGCATTGATATCGTTCAAAAGAAAATCCCGATGAACGCCCTTTACGGTTGCCGCCGTGCCCACAGGCATGAATATAGGCGTAGGTATATTTCCATGCGCCGTTTGCAACAAACCCGCTCTCGCTTTGGTAAATGGATCTTTGTGTTGTAAAACGTAGTTCAAATCAAAAAAATTAATCTTGCGCCATTAGCGAAATGCTGAACAGTCGCGGATATATTGCACTCAAGGAGCCTGAATAATAACTGTTGGGGATGCGAACCAATGCATTGTTTAAACCGTTGGACAGCTTAAATTCAAGCGATAAATCAACAAAATCCAAACGAAATTCAAACCCAGCCCCCATTTCATAGTAATAGGTATTTTTCTTTATCGCCACCAAAGGCTTGGTATCCCCGATGGGGACATCTTCATTGCTTTGAAAATCATGCGACCAACGAACACCCCCAATGAGGTACATGCCCGTATTGTTAGGCATGGTTGAGCGGTACTTAATCGTCAGTGGGATATCCAAAGAGATGGTCTCAATTTTTAAATTTGGGCCCGGTGTATGCTGCCACGTGTAGTCTAAAGTTCGCTCATGAAGCTGCAACATAGTGAGCATTTTTAATTCCCAAAATCTACCAATTCGCATGGCAACGGAACCGCCAAAACCACCTCCCAATTGCCCGCCCGGCCGAATCGATTGAATGGAATCGGTACGCTGCCAGAACACGGGATCCAAAACCATTTTCATCTTCGCTTGCGTGCCCGCAAAAGCAATGCCCCAAAAAAATCGTTTTCTAAAAATCCGCATGGGATCTCGGGGAGTAGCATAATCTAAAAAACCAAAATCCCGAGTAGGTATCGACAATTTGGTTAACGATGAATTTGCAAATACAGGCTCAATCTCAGGAGAAGAATGAATTACCCTAGCGTATTCCAACGTATCGGCTTGCGTAATGCTTGAAAGATTAACTTTTGGATCGATGGTAGTCAAAAACGTATCCGCCATAGGGGAGTCCGATGATAATTGCGCATACGAATTGCCAACGCCCAACAACAGTGAACTAATGATAATTTTTTTTAGCGATATGTGAAATATCACTTTACGCATGTATACATGGTGCAGATTCCAAAGGTAAGCGGTTTATAGGTAACGTTTGAAAAGCCTGCAGATTTTGCCCGTGTAACAAATTCTTCACCCTCTGGAAAGGCAGCAACGCTCTGAGGAAGGTAGGTGTAGGCCGTTGCATCCTTACTAAATAACTTCCCCAATGGAGGAAGAATGTATTTGAAATAGAACCAATACATTCGGCTAAAAATAGGATTTGTAGGTTTGGAAAACTCCAGCACAACCAAAGGTCCGCCTGGTTTCAATACCCTACCCATCTCTTGCAATCCTTTGTCTAAGTTCTCAAAATTCCGAACTCCAAAACTAACCGTAACTGCATCAAAAGCCGAATCTTCAAACGGCAAATTCTCTGAATCCGCTTGCTTCAAGGTAATTCTATCGTTCAAGCCGCGTTTTATCAATTTCACATCCCCAAAATCCAACATACCCTGGGATATATCAATACCCACGACATTCACATTTTTTATTTTGATCAGTTCGATAGCCAAATCTGCCGTACCCGTAGCCACATCCAACACCTTAACAGGCTTAAATTTAGCAATGGTTTTTCGCACCTTAATTCTCCAAGAATAATCAATCCCAAGGGAAAGAAAATGATTCAAAAAGTCATACCGAGGAGAAATGTTATCAAACATTTGCTCAACTTGTTGTTTTTTTGAAGCCTCGGAGGCGGGATTGGGTTTTACGATGGGTGACGGCACAATAAGTTGCAAATATACCACTTTCCACCCATTCCGTTAAAGCCGAAACAACCATTTCAAGTAAGAATAACCCCATGGAAATCAAGCAAGCAAAGTATTTAGGAAGTTGGCAAAGAAACGACCAAATGCCCCACACAGAATTGCCAGAATTTGCATTCATCGGCAGATCCAATGTTGGCAAAAGCAGTTTGATCAACATGCTCACCAACCACAAAGGATTGGCCAAGACAAGTTCAACTCCGGGGAAAACACAATCGTTAAATCTATTTTTACTCGAACAATCCTTTCAATTTTGTGACTTACCCGGTTACGGTTACGCCAAAGTGGGAAAAGCTACGAGACAAGCTTTTTCGAAAATGATTGAATTTTATTTAAAAGACCGACCCAATTTATACTGTTTATTTATTTTAGTAGATTTACGAATCTCACCCCAAGCGATTGATATAGAATTCATAAACAAATGCGGTGAATGGGGCATCCCTTTGAATATTGTAGGCACCAAGGCCGATAAATTAAAAGCCGGAGCCGTTGCAGATGCCGTAGAAAAATACAAAACCGCCTTATCCGAACATTGGTATACCCTCCCCCCCTTCATCGTAAGCAGTAGCGAAGACAAAATTGGTAAAAACGAAATTTGGCAAACCATCACCAAGGCAATGCTTAACAATCCGGGTGGTGATATTGCCGGTGAATTCTAGTGTTCAAACAACCACTTATGGGAAGCCGAAATCAACTCGTGCATGGGTACCTGGGTATGGTCCCAATGAGCACTTTCGTTAAAAGCATGCAATTCGGATTGCAAATCAGGCGCTGTAATTAATTGCCTGCAATTTGCCGCCCGAGCTGCGCACAACCATTCGATGGCTAAAATTTGTTCTACATTGGCAATCACTTTCATCAATTTAAGTGCGGCGTTAGCACCCATACTCACGTGATCCTCTTGCCCATTGCTGCTCACAATGGAATCTACCGAGGCTGGCGTGCACAATTGTTTGTTCTGACTCGCCAATGCCGCTGCTGTATACTGCGCTATCATGTACCCGCTATCTATTCCCGCATCTTCCGCCAAATAAGGAGGTAAATCTCGCTGACCACTCACCAGCAAAAATATTCTCCGTTCACTAATACTTCCCAACTCCGATAAAGCTATGGCCGCATAGTCCAAGGTTAAAGCCAAAGGCTGACCATGAAAATTCCCGCCGCTTAATACCATATTCTCTTCCTCAAACACATTGGGATTGTCGGTCACAGCGTTCAATTCCCGCTGCCAAATATCATAACAATGAGCGAATGCATCGTACGAAGCCCCGTGAACTTGAGGAATGCATCGAAAACTATACTGATCTTGCACCTGCTTTTTTGCCTTCTTTGTATTGGGCGATTGATCCAAAATATTCAAAATTTCAGCTGCCGCAACTTGCTGTCCGCGTTGATTTCTCACGCGATGTATGGGCGGTAAAAATGGCTCTATCCTACAGTCAAATGCGTCCAAACTCAAAGCCGATATCCAAGGCAACAATCGCTGAATTCTTGAAATAGAATCATATGCCTGCAAGGCGTGTGACAGCATAAATTGAGTACCATTGATCAACGCCAAGGCTTCCTTAGGTCCCAACGCCAAAGTATCCCAACCCTTAGAAGCTAGCCAATCCGCACCACTCAATACGGGCCCACCGGGCAGTTCCACCAGTCCTTTGCCAATGATAGGAAGTACCATCTGAGACAAAGGAGCCAAATCCCCGGATGCACCCAAGGAACCCTGTTCATACACCAAGGGCAATGCATCATCGTTGTACATGGCGGCCAAACGTTCAAATACAATTGGTCGAACCGCGGAATACCCCTTGCTCATGTTTAGCAATTTCAACCACAACATGGTCTTTACCCGGCTGCGAGGCAACATTTCTCCAACTCCAGAGGCGTGCGTAATGAGAAGATTTTCCTGCAAATCACTTAATCTACTTTCAGAAATTACCACATTCTGCAACGACCCAAATCCCGTATTCACCCCATAAACAGGAGCTGTAGCCTCCTCCAAAAAACGCTTCAAAAAATCAACGCTTCCATTCATCTGTGCACGTAATTCCTCCGTCAATTCAACGGGGTTCCGCACCGCAACCAGCGCTTCCTCTAAGGTATAAAATTGTTTCATTAATTAGGGTATTTATGGGTTTCTTGATCCCCAGTTACAAGGTTTTTAACTACGTAGGCATTCTGCTGAACTTCGGATTCGCCTACTATAATAGCAAACCCAAAATTTCGCTGATTCGCATAATCCAATTGTTTTTTTAACTTAGGAGTACCTGGGTATAATTCGATTTGCTTCCCCTGCTTTCTCAGTACATTGCAAAGCGAATAGGCGTAATTCAACGAATTTTCATCCATGGCGCAAATTAAATAAGATTCCAATTGGTCTTTGTGCGCCGATGGCAACAAATTGGCGGCTTGCAGTACATCAAAAATCCGATCCAATCCAAAGGAAACCCCCACCCCAGAAACATCTTTTAAACCAAACATACCTGTCAAATTATCGTACCTGCCTCCACCTCCTATACTGCCTATTTTGAATTCCGATACCACCTGTTCATCGGCTACCACTACTTCCATCACCGTGCCCGTATAGTAACTAAGTCCCCGGGCCAAACTTACATCCAACCAAACATTGTTGGAATTACTAACCAACGCCAATATTCGTTGAATGTCTTTAAT
>JACCDP011107233.1_pt1 | contig 15480 bp, 14 predicted proteins | sample 7445841 | NCBI WGS metagenome assembly JACCDP01 (sample SAMN15323441, study PRJNA562643) | freshwater metagenome | isolation source: river surface water | place: USA:Blue River Watershed | collected 2017-08-17 | reverse complement strand
TCTCTCTCCGCCATACCATGCTGCGCTATCTGGTGACCTATCCCCCGACGCATCGGCTTCGGCAAGTGGACCCCGGATATAAACCAGTCATGGATCTGCCGTCTCCCGCTGCCAATGCCATCGTCGTCATCGCGGGGCTCAGTGTACTCGGACTCTTCGCGTGGTCAAGCCAGCGGGTATTTCAAGGGCCCGGGGATTCCACGTGGGGGCGGGATTGCGCAGGAACCCTGATCCTCGCCTTGTTGTTGTCCCCGATCACATGGGACCAGCACCTGGTGTGGATGATACCGGCGGCCTGTGTCGTTGTCGCTGCAGCAGTACAAATCAAAGGCGAATTGAGCTTGGCAGGGTATGCCATGCTCGCGCTTTATGTCGTGTTGACGATGGTGTTGAACTATGAAGTCGTGGGTTCCGCGAGATGGGAAGCCTTGAAGAGTTATCATCATCTTGGCATTGCCATGCTGATCCTGTATGGGCTACTGCTCAGTACGACGCGTGGATGGAGTTCTCCGGACCTCCGTGCGGGGAAAGTACTCCATCGGTCGTCTCCCATGATGCGTGAGGTGTAGAGCCGCGCAGCGTAAGTCAGAGAATTTCTACAACGCGGACACGAGTCATAGTGAAATTGCAGTTTGATTGGTTTTTTACTCGGTCTTGTATTGAGTTCCAGAAAAAGAAGCGACTATAATACCGCCTCCTGGGGCGCCGTACCCAAGTGGTAAGGGAGCAGTCTGCAAAACTGCGATGCAGCGGTTCGAACCCGCTCGGCGCCTCCAACCAGCCTGTGGTTCGTGCTCTATCTATTCCCTAGATTCATCATTTTTGGCGCGAGCGAGACCAGGCATCAATTTAGTGCCGTAGTCATTTCGAGGCGTGCCTATATGATGAGAGGGAAGATTACGTGGTACTGGGCGTGTATTTTGAGAGCGAGGAAATTGACGACACCCATGCATGATGTTAAGATCCAAAACATTCTTGTGCTTCCAGATGGGCTGCGCTAAGCAGTCGTTCGAATAAAGTAGCGAACAAATAGTTAATTATGTAAGGAGAGCGGAATGGCTGTTCCGATTTCCCAGATGTATACAGTGGCGACGTATGTCCTCTCCCAGAAGCTGAAGGGAGTGAAGCGATATCCCTTAGTGCTCATGCTTGAGCCGCTCTTTCGTTGTAACTTGGCCTGCGCGGGTTGCGGAAAGATTCAGTACCCTGAGCATGTCCTTGATAAACGGTTAACACCAGAACAATGCTGGGCGGCAGCGGAAGAATGCGGCGCTCCTATGGTCAGCATTCCCGGGGGGGAGCCACTCATTCATCCTGAGATCGCAACAATCGTTCAGGGTTTAGTGGATAGAAAGAAATATATCTATCTCTGCACCAATGCGATTCTCTTGGAACGCAAGCTGGACGAGTACAAGCCTTCGAAATATCTTACATTCAGTGTCCATATGGATGGGCTCAAGGACGAGCATGACTTGGCCGTATGTCGAGATGGCGTCTATGACGTAGCGGTGAAAGCCATCAAAGCAGCCGTCAAGCGTGGCCATCGGGTTACGACCAATACCACGTTGTTCGATGATGCCAACCCTGTACGGGTCAGAAAGTTTTTCGATGAAATGATGGCTCTAGGCGTTGAAGGCATGACGATCTCACCGGGATATAGTTATCAAAAGGCTCCGGATCAACAGCATTTCCTGAAACGGACGAGAACACAGGAGCTATTTTCCAAGATTCTGACGAGTCCCAAGCCGGGTTGGCAGTTCAATCAATCGCCACTGTTTTTGGATTTCCTTATGGGTCAGCGGGAATATCAGTGCACTCCCTGGGGTAATCCGACCTACAATGTCTTTGGATGGCAGAAGCCCTGCTATTTACTTCAGGAGGGGTACACGAAAACATTTCGGGAGCTGATGGAGTCGACGGAGTGGGGCAATTATGGTACCGGTCGCAATGAAAAGTGCGCTGATTGTATGGTCCATTGCGGCTATGAGGCATCGGCGGTTGAAGATACGTTCAGTACTGCCTCTGGTTTTGCGCGAACTGCTAAATTAACCTTACTGCCTACGTCTCGTTAATGGCTCGGCAGTCAGGGCTCATCGTAACCTCTGCAATATCTTCATTCACGAACGACTGGGGATGTCTGGTGAGGGGCCTCCAAAAATGACTGATATCAAAAATCACGCTGCTGGTCTTATCGGCTCTCTTGAGGGGCGAGTGTTTACGCCAGGCTCCGAGACAGAGGCGGCAGAGGCGGTCGAGCTTGCATTTGATTACCGTGGCGATGTGACCCTGACGTTACGGTCTGGCGAATCTGTGTCCGGATATATCTTTAACCGTCAGGGCGCCAAAAGTGACCCGTATCTTGAACTATTTCCAGTAGACCATCCGGATCCTCGATGTATCTCGTACCATGACATCGTCACGATTGCGTTTACTGGTGGAGATACGGCAAACGGCAAATCTTGGGAAGTTTGTGTATCGAAAAAGGAGTCAGAGCGTCGAGCGGAAGCCGAAAAAAATGAGGCAGTTGCACGCACGAAAGGCTATCTCTGATTTACTCTCCACTACTGCTGATTCTAAGCGCACGACGCACCCCAACATCGCCTCAAAATGCCGGCTGTTTCGTTGACAAAGATTTACCCCTGTGCTAGAAACCCCTGCCCATATAGAATGCGCTCGCAGTGATGGAGCGTGTGCGTCTTCGAAGGAGCGAGCGACGAGTCAGCAATCCAGTTTGCCACGTATCGGACGACGTCGAGTAGGGTTAAGCGTCCTAGCCTGCTGTCTCGTGGCGGGTGCCGTATTCCCTCCAGTGGCTCGCACCACTCATGAAGCGGACCATCGTTTCATGGTTGAAGGGTACGTGTGTGGCCCTGACGGGAGAGCGATTGCTAACGTAGACGTACTCGTCAAGGACACGAAGATTTCTTATGGGCAGGTTGTGAGGACGGATGGAGATGGGTACTACAAGGCCACCTTCCATTTACACAACGACAATCTCGGTGATCCCCTTCTTGTAGAAGTCAGAGGGGAACAGCAAAATCTGAAAGTTGATTTCAATCCAAAAGACCTGGAAAGTGACCGAAAGATCCAGGTTAATTTTGGAACTGGTTGTAATGGAGGTGGCCCTCCCGTTTGGCTGTGGTGGGGAAGTGGCGCGATGGTCCTGGTGGCGGGTACCATTATCGGTATGAAGCTCGTCCGTTCTCAGCGGCGGCAGGAGCGGGGCAAGGGGAAATCGCACGGTAAGCATAAATCATAATCGCCGATGACGGGCCTTGGGGGCTGCGAAGTACCTCGCCGAATCGGTCGATAGGTGGGGCGAGGGTCGGTGTACAGAGTGATCAGGTTGGTGGAGCCGAGACGCTTTTGTTAGGGGTGTAGGGACCTCGGCAGAAGCGTTTTTTATTGTGTGATGAGGCTTTTATTGTATGCTCGCTGAAGGTCATCGGCCAACGAATAGTAGTGGAGTAATTACGTGACCTTATTAAGGTGGGGGGAGATACGGGTAGTATTAGCGGTCATGAGCATCGGGCTGCTCGTAGGTTGTACGGAAGGTGGTGGAGAGGGGCCAATTATTCCGCCACCTCCGGCACCGGAAGAATATGCCGGCAAGCATATGCCGCAAGATTGGTGGGGAGATGCTCAGAAGCTGGAAGAAGGCCGGAAGCTTTATCTTGGTGAGGCAAATCCGGATGTGAAATGTGCCAGCTGTCATGGGAGTGATGGGAAGCCTGTAAAATCCGGGGCCACAGATTTCAGGAATCCTGAGCGCATGAAGTTATATTCCGATTCAGTGTGGTTTTGGCGTATATCCGAGGGAGTTCCCAATACCAAGATGAAGGGTTGGAAGAGTAAGCTCTCAGAGGATGACGTATGGAAACTGGTACTGTATGAGCGAAATTTTGGACTGTCAGGAAAAGAGTGGAATAAAGAAAAACAGCAGTGGGTGGATACGGGTGGTAAATGACCGGATGTGAGATCATGGGACTATCTGCGCTATTTTGCCAGGCGTCTAAAGTCAGCGCGGTGAGTCTGTCAAATTGACGATCTTGACGAAGTTCTGCAAGCAAGGGGGCATGGAGGTATCGTGAAAAAAATGTGGCATAGTCTCCTAGCTCTTATTGCACTCTGCGTGTTCATTGTGCCCACGGTCTATGCCCAAGAGCTTGGGACATCCGCAGTGGATTTTCCATACACTGGCAACCGGACGGCAGTCTGGGTTGTTGCGCAACTTCATATCTTATTCGCCGCCTTCATTCTGGGAGCCCCGATCTTCGTGGTCATCGCTGAGTGGTTGGGCTACCGCAAGCAAGATCCACGGTACGATCGTATGGCCAGAGAAATGACCAAGGTTACAGTTATCCTGTTCAGCATGACGGCTGTCACCGGAGGCTTATTCATTTTTATCCTTCTGGCGGCCTATCCTCAGTTCACAACGTGGTTCATCAATCAATTCTACGTCGTCTTCGCGATCCTCTATCCTGCGCTGTTCATCATCGAGACAATCCTCATGTATGCCTATCTCTATACCTGGGATGTCTGGAAGGGCGAAAAGAAGGGGCGACACATCGCGCTGGGCCTCGTCTTGAATCTCGTCTGTCTGCTCATTCTCTTTGTGATCAATGGCCCCACGTCGTTCATGAACACTCCACCAAAGGCAGAGGGGATCTCGCCTCAGGAGTTCCTCGCTGCGGCGACCTTGTGGGATAAGATTGCGAATCAAAGCTGGTTCCCTCTCAGTCTGCATCGGATCGATGGCAATATTGCGTTCAGCGGGTTTATTGCTGGTATGATCGCCGCCTATATGTACATGGGTTCGAAGACGCAGGAAGAGCGAGCCTATTACGATTGGATGGGCTTCGTCGCGATTTGGATTGCGGTGGGCGGTTCGCTCTTACAGCCGTTCACGGGGCTGTTGCTGGCATATGAAATGTGTGACTATGACTTTTCGTTTTGCCCGTACATGATGGCCGATCAACTTTCGATGTTTTTTGAGGCCCAGGGAATGATGATCGGGCTCCTCTTCCTAGCGATCAACTACTATAGCTGGCTCAGTGTGAAACGAATCGAGGGGGCTGAAAACGTTCGCATGACGATCCTGGCTCCCATTGTCCTGGTCGCCGTGCTTCCAGTGACGATGTGGGTGTTGAGTAACTACTGGATTCCTGATCCGAAGTCATTGGCGTTCTTGCTGCCCCTGGTCTTGTCACCATTCCTCTTGGGTCGAGTGGTTGCCGTGACCGTTTCAGCACGGACTGTCATCAAGATCGGCTTTATCGTGATGCTCGTCAGCGATGCAGTGTGGCTCACCCCCAGTGGTTTCGTGGCGACGGGCAGTGATATGCCTGATGAACTGAAGCTACCGGAAGGATGGGATTTTCTCGCATCGATGCCGGCGAAGCTCTCCGCGATTATCGTGTTGGTGTTCGTAACCGTCGTTAATTATGTGCTCTACAACAGAACCATCAAGCAAGGGACGATTCTGTGGGGGAAAATTGATTTCGTCGCGCAATTCGTCCTGATTTTCTTGGCGTTCACCTCCACGTGGATCATGGGGTTGATGGGGGCTGTGAGGTCGCTGCTCAAAAAGTACTTCCATGCCTACGGCCTGGTGTCGGACTTTACGGTGGGGTCATTTACACCGACGCTTTCCTATTCTGCCTGGTGGATTACTGGGATTACCGTTAGCTTTCTTGTCATCGTCACGCTGGCGGCGTTGGTGGCCCTTCGACCATCCGTTTCAAAAGTGCGTGAGCCTGAGGTCGGTCCTGCCCCAGTTGGGGCACGATAAGCAGAAGCAATGGCAGTCTTGTTGAGCTTTAAGAGAATCCAGAAGGTGGATCGTGTTTAAGAAACTTGGAATTGCATTGGTGGTCGCCGGGGCGGTTGTGGCGTTCGCTCATTCACAAGAAGTGCCGACAGACTTTCAGGTGCTGTGGGCAATTTTTGTGATGATCGGGGCCCTGGTCTTTATGCTGCTCGATGCCAAACCGCTTGCGACGATGAGTGGTGGGAAGTCGTTCCTGGCGGTTGCCGCATTTTGGATCCTCATTGTGACGGTCTGCATCGCTGGCGCGTCTTTGTTGCCTCAGTTTGATCCGGAAGATGAACGGGAAAAAATTTCCAAGCTTTTGGAGAAGCAACGAGCTGCCTCGCAGCAAGGGAAGGCGGACGAGCTGATTGCTCGCGCCAAGGCTCTTGATGAGCAAGTGAAAGCTCTTGAGAATCGTCTTAAAGGTCTGGGCGGGAGTCCGGTTGCGACCGCAACGGCTCCTCCTGCCGGGGAGAAGTCTTCTGCGGCAGCCAGCGGAGGAGGCGGTGCTGCAGGCGATATGATGAAGGTAGGAGAGGAACAGTGGCAGCTACAGGAATGTTACAACTGCCACAAGCTCAGAGGTGAGGGTGGAAAGAAACGAGGCCCGGAGCTGGATAATATCGGCACCCTTCTGACGGTCGAAGAAATTCAGCAGAAAATTGCAAACCCCAAAAGCTACATGGCTGAGGGGTACGACAAGGAATGGCAGAAGGGCGTAATGCCGGACAAATTCAAAGATCTCATGGATCCCAAGGAAATGCTGGCGCTTGCCACGTGGTTGGGTAGCTTCAAAAACACCTCGGTGAATACCCCGAAACCTATCAAGAAGAATTAATGCTGCAACCGAAACTGAAATCCAAGGTCCGGTGTACAGACCTCGACATTGGCGAAGTCTCGAAGGTCGTGCTTGATCCGTTCTCCCACGAAATCAGCCATATTGTCGTATCGATGAACGGGAGTGGGGAGCGACAGGTCGCGATCGGGCAGATACAAGCAGTGACGGATGATCTTGTTCAACTCCGCGCGCCATCTTCTGATATTCTGGCATTGCCTCCCTTTCAGCGAGAAGACTATGTCACGACACATGAAGTAGAGATTTCACATCTCGAAGACAACATCCATGTCACGCCAGGGGAAGTGCTAGTCCCTCTGCCTGACCTCGAAAAGAACGTCAAGCGCCGCACGTTTTTCATGAACTTCACCCATGTCATCGGGTTCTTGATCGGACTGCCTATAGCCTATCCGATTCTTCGATTCCTCATGAAGCCCATGTACGCGGACTTTGACAATCAATGGCTGAGCGTGGGAAACGTAAGCCAGATCAAGAAAGAGGATGTCGGGGTACAGTTCGAGTACAAGAAAAAGATAAAAGAAGTGTATATGCCAGAATACGAAGTGGAGAAGAACGTCTGGGTCGTGCGCGCGACTCCCGAGCTTCTCGAGAAAGTCTATCAGGGAAAAGATGAGGAATTCCGTGACGCCAAGGGAAAAATCATCTGGACCAATAAGAAGGAGATTCCGTACGTCGCATTTTCCGGTAAATGCCCACATCTCGGATGTGCATATAAATGGCGAAACCATAAGGCTCTCGGTCCGGTGTTCCTGTGTCCGTGCCACTTGAGTATCTATAACGCGGCAGGAGACGTGTTGGACGGCCCTGCTCCGCGCGGTCTTGACGCCTTGCCCCTGCGGATCTCTCCGAGTGGAGGGGTTGAGATTATCGACATGGAGTTTAAGGCTGGCACGAAAGCACAGGTGCGGATAGTTTGAAATCTAGCGATATGGATAGTAAACACTCGTCTCCTGCAACCATCCCTGATCATCAGCCTAGCGCGCTCGAAAAGCTCGTGGCCTTCCTTGACGAACGGGTTGGACTCAAGGAAATGCAGGCAAAGATGCTCAATGAACCGATTCCAGGCGGTTCTCGTTGGGCCTATGTCTTCGGCTCAATCCTGCTGTTTATCTTTGCCATGCAGGCGCTGACGGGCACGTTGCTGATGTTTTACTATGTTCCCACCACTGACCATGCGTATGACAGCACGCAATATATTATCCATGACGTCGATTATGGCTGGTTTCTTCTGGGCTATCACTTCTGGGGGTCCAGCGCGATGGTGGTGTGTGTTGTGGCTCATATGTCTCAAGTGTTTCTCTGGGGGGCATATAAAAAACCACGAGAATTGCTGTGGCTTGTCGGCTTAGCCTTGCTTGGTATCGTGATCACCTTTGGATTTACGGGTTACCTGTTACCCTGGGATCAACGGGCGTTCTGGGCAACGACAGTGGGTGTTGAAATCTTGGATAAAACGCCCCTTGTCGGGGACTTTATCGCTCGGTTTCTCAAAGGGGGGCCGACTCCGGGTCAGATGACGTTGAGTCGCTTTTTCGTCCTCCATGTGATGATTCTTCCGGCCGCACTCATGGCTCTGGCCGGGCTCCATCTGTTTTTATTCCGGGTGGCGGCTCCTGCTGGACCATTTAGTGGAACGAAGGAAGAGATCAAGGCCAAGACCGATTACTTCTTCCCCCGGCAAATTTGGAAAGATATGGTGGGGATGGGCTTTGTCTTTGCCGGAATCTGCGCATTGGCTCTGTGGGAACCAGTCGTTCTATTGGACCAAGCCGCACCTGATCCTGGGGATTATCATCCCGAACCAGAATGGTACTTCCTTTTTTATTTCCAACTTCTTCGGTTGAAAATTTTTGCAGGCGAGTTCGGACAATTTCTAGGAGCGGTTGCGTTGCCGGTTATTTTCATGGTATTGCTCGTGTCGCTTCCGTTCTTCGATAAGGATCCGGAGCGGAATATTTTCAAACGACCGATTGCTCTGATCAGCTGGATTGCCATCATGGTGTTCATTGTGTTGTTCACGGTTGCCTCAGTGATTAACCGAGAGTTCTTGGATTAAAGCAGGTCCCCATTCGTTATGGCTGAAGAACGCGAATCGATGTCTCCCACGAAAATAGGTTTCAGCATCCTCTGGTCCGCCTGCTGGACCGGTATGGTTGTGAAATCGGTCTTTGCCGTTCTTCTCTTGGCAATGGGATTGGTGCATTTTGAAGGCAGGTTTGGGCTCGCCGTCGTGATGTTGCTGATCAGTCCGGTCACGGTCTTTTCAATTCCGATCATCATGGCCGTGTTTGGCACGCACTTTGGTGAAGGGATCGGTCTCGAGATCCTATTCTGGCTCTCGATTCCAGTCGATATTTGGGCGCTCGGCCTGGTCGGTCGTACGTTTTTTCTTGAGCGACTACGGAAAGAGCCGCCCGAGGGACTTGGACTTGCCATTTGGTGGAGAGCCGCTCTCGTCGGAGCCTTCTTTCTCCCAGTCCTCTGGGGTATCGTGAGCTTTATAACGGATAACGCGATTACCGCGTCTCACTCGATGGCTGCAATGGAAAGTTTAAGGCACCTTACGGATACGGGTCTTCCGGTGGCGGAACGAATCGGTCTTGAGTTGACAATCTGGGGCTCAATCTCTTCAGGCGTGTTAATCGCATTATCGTTGATTGGAGTATCCATTCTTGGGCAAATCATTCGGCGTATATCGGAGGATTGCCAACCGACTTCAGAAAGTTATCAAGGGCTCATTACTCGGTGGGACCTCATGCGTGTACCGACCGATCAGGGACTGCTCTTAACCTCGCTGGCTGGTGTCGGTGTCGTGTTCTCTCTGATGTTTTGGTCGATACTTCCAGTGACGACTCCTCATCCGCATGAATGCTGTAAGAAGCCTGAGGTGCTGGCCGAACCGGTATTCAAGCCGGCGGAGGCCTTGAGCAAGAACGCCCAACGTCTTGCATTACTCACGGCGCAGATAGAGGCGATGGAGCAACAAAAGGCAGAAACCAAAAGTCAGAAAGAAAAAGGCAAGGGGAAGGCCGAAGGTGGAATGGCCAAGGACTCCTCTGCCAAGACGAAACTGTAACTTACGAGGTGATGAGGTGAGCGGCATGCTACAAGGGGTTAGCAGGATTCAATGGGCTCTTCGGGCCTTCGAAAGTCACGGTGGATGGCTCGCAGGTCTCTTGTTGATGGCGGGATGGCTGGCCCTTCCTTCAGTCGGGATTGCAGCGGAGGGAACAACCTCGGGTCCTACAGAGTATCGTGATATTCCTTACGTCAGCAGTCGGAATCTTGTGTGGATCGTCGCCCAGTTGCATCTCCTGTTGGCCGGGTTCGTTTTAGGTGTGCCGATTTTTGCCTGGCTGTGCGAAGTCATTGCCTGGAGGGGAGGCGAAAAGCGTTACGATAAACTCGCGAAAGAGTTTACCAAGCTGCTCACGTCCGCCTATGCGACCACCGCGCTCTTCGGCGGCATTCTGTTGTTTCTCTTGGTGGCGTTCTACCCCAAGCTCATGAATTATCTGACCGATGTGTTCTTCCCGTCCTTTTTGCTCTACTGCCTCCTGTTCCTGCTCGAGACGGCGACCCTCTATCTCTATTGGTATGGGTGGGACGCGATGCAGGATGGCCGGAAGAAAACCGTACACGTGTTTCTGGGGTTCCTGCTGAATTTTTTCGCCTTGTTTATCATGATTGTGCCCAATGCCTGGGCCACCTTCCAGGCCAGCCCGGTTGTCATTTCGGAAGGCACGGCGATTGAGCGAGCCTGGGCTGCCACATGGAATCCGACCTGGTGGCCGATCAATATCCATCGTCTCATCGCCAACGTCGTGCTTGGTGGGTACATTTGCGGGGCCTATGCCGGAGTCCGGTACTTGTCGGTCAAGAGTCCTGAAGATCGGGAGCATTACGATTGGATGGGCTATGTCGGAAACTTCATCGGGGTGTTTGGCCTGTTGGCCCTGCCGTTTGCCGGTTATTGGCTCATGCGGGAAATCTACCAGTACAACCAGCAGATGGGCATCACGCTGATGGGAGGGTTCCTATCCTGGCTTTTCATCATCCAAGCCATGCTGATCGGCGTTCTGTTCCTCGGTTCGAACTATTACTTCTGGCTGGGGATTACCTATCGCATCCCCGGATCAGAGGCAAAATATCGACGGGCCATGTTGTTGATGCTGATCAGTTTACTGTTCTGCCTTGCTGTCTGGATGACGCCGCACTCGCTCGTCGCCAGTATCGAAGAAGCCCAGAAAATGGGAGGGGCCCATCACCCGCTGCTCGGCGTCCTGGGTGTCATGTCGGCAAAAATGACGGTGTCGAACCTGATGATTCTAATTACCTTCATGAGTTTCGTCATGTATTGGCGGGCAGGAAAGCAAGATACAGCGGGATGGGCAAAGTTTGGAAAAGCAGTGATGGGTGGCGTGTTGGTGGTGGCGAGTCTTGCCGTCATTGTTCTTGGAGTGTGGGGGTATTTTGTACCGGCCATCGTCCGGATCAATTATTTCTCCACGTCCCAGGTACTGATCGTCATCTTCGTCATTCTCACGATTGCGCCGTTGACGGCGCTGTTACTTAAGAGTGCCAAGACGACCACTGACATGGTGTGGGGCAGCATGCCCCCACGTGCCGGGTATTCCTTGGTCCTCAATGCAGTCATGGTCATCCTCCTGATGACGCTGATGGGCTACGCGCGGTCCTCGTCCCGCGTTCACTGGCACGTGTATGGGGTGATGCGTGATACGTCGCCCTATGCCTATTCGCCGGCTCTTGGCAGCGCCTCGCTGATCATGGCATTCTGCACATTTTTCTTCTGCATCCTTGTGGCCTTTATCTTCTGGGTGGCCACTATGGGCGATAAGTACAAAGCTACCGCAGGGACAGGGAAGGGAGAGCTCCCACATGGTATCCCGGCGATGGCCGGAGGGGCTCCAGAAACGCGGTCACAGCAATAAGTGAACGTCATCATGCGTCAAGAAGACACCGAACGACACACGTACGAGTTGGAGAGCTATGAGTGAAGTCGCACAATTACAATTGATCGCACTGTCCATCATTGGGGTCGGAATTCTGATCCTGCTGTTCATCAAAGCCGTGTTTGTCAGAGTGACGGGGTTTGTCGCCATCGTCCTGGGCTTGTTTTCGCTCATGTCGCTCGCCGTACCCCAGCTGGCCTCTCTGCCACCGGCAGAGGAAAAAATCGATATCGCCAGTATCAAAACACCGACTGATATCGCCGCTATCGGGCAGACGGTGTTTTTCAGTAAAGGCCAATGTGCGTTGTGCCATTCGATTGGCCCAAGCGAATCGGCTCGTTGTCCGGATTTAAAGGGGATCGGCGCTAAATTGAGCAAGGATTTCCTCTACGAAAGCCTCACGGATCCTCAGGCCTTTGTGTATCGGGATTATCGCCATGGGGGGGTGCCGAAGGAATATCCAGCCACCATGCCGGCTATTAATAAAGATCCAATCGGGCTTTCGAAGAATGAAATTCTCGCTGTCATCGCTTTTCTGCAACAAATGAGTGGGGAGCCGATCTCTGTCAGCACGTCGGAACTCGAACTGCCGGGCCAGGCATCACCGGCTCCGGTTAAAGCGGCTGAATCTGCTCCATTAGCTATTGCACAAGTGCACTAGGAGGAACGTATGGGCGCGTTAGGTAAGCCGATCATACTCATGGTAGCCATGTATGTATTTCTGAAGTTTGTGCTGCCGTATATTCCAGGTTCAGCGCCACTTCCCTCCAGCCTGATATTTTTGTATCTCCTCCTGACCGCAGCCGGGATCGTGATCTTTGAAACATTGAGCGGAGAGTCAAAAGAGGCCTTTTGGGGGCCGATGCAACGGTTCCTGACCGGAGAAAATATCGGAGGGTTACAGGCAGTTCGCTATGGAATCCTAGTTCTGTTTCCTCTACTGGTGGGCTGGCAAACCTACGGCAGCACCGCATCGAGCGATGCTCCACCAGCGGAGAGCAGAACGATCCATCCGGCACCACCAGGAGAGTATACGGGGTTGTCAAACCCTGTCCCGAAGACTCCTGAAAACATTATGCAGGGGAAAGGGTTTTATGCGGCCTTTTGTTCCCCCTGTCACGGTGGAAATTTTGATGGCAAAGGGCCTGCTGCACGAGGATACAATCCTCCCCCCGCCAATTTTGCCGACCCCACGACGATTGCGATGTTGCAAGAAAGCTATCTGTTCTGGCGCATCAAGAAAGGCGGCGTCGGCCTTCCGATTGAAGGTGCGCCATGGAAGTCTGCCATGCCTCGTTGGGAATTCGAATTGCCGGACGAATGGATTTGGAAGATTATCATGGGGGAATACGATGGAGCGCACCAATCCCCACGGACGTGGGAATAATGGAAACAGAGAATTAGGGTGTACAGATCTAGTTGCGTATGGAAAATGAGGCCAGTATGAAACGGGTGAATCGGGTGATGAAACGTGTACTGCGGGGCACGTTAGCTGCATTTGCAGCGATGATTATTGGAGAGGCCTCTCTTAGCTTTGGGCAGGAGAGTGTCGCGGTGAAGGCCACGATTGTAACCGGTGGGTTGCCCGTCGATGATCCTAATGCCGCGATCTGGAGCAGCGCAATGCCAGCGACGTTTCCCATGTCGCCACAAGTTCATTGGCCGAACCGTATCCAAGAAGTGACGGTCAAGGACGTATCCGTCCGGGCGTTACACGATGGCAATCAAGTTGCTTTTCTTTTGGAATATCAGGATCCCAGCGAGGATCAAGACGACGCAGCAGCATTCGAGTTTATGGTAGGGGACAAAAAGGCGCACTTTGCTCATGGGCAGCCCATGCTCCAGGTTGAAGGTGGCCCGGTCAATATCTGGTTTTGGAAACATAAAGACGGCAAGGCCGTCGATATGACCGCCAAAGGTTTCGGGACATTAAAGCCTCAAACGCATCAAGATGTGAAGGCGAAGGGGACCTATTCAAGCGGGAGCTGGAAAATAGTCTTTTCCCGTACCCTATCGACTGATCATCCTGATGAAGACGTGCAAATCACGCCGGGGCAATTCATTAGTATCGCCTTTGCGGTCTGGGACGGACGAAAAGACGCTGTGGGAGAGTTGGTGGAAAAAGGCTCTCAAAAAGCCGTGTCCTCCTGGTGGTATTTCCGAGCTGATGCCCCGCCAGATTATTCCAGCTACATGTACGCGGCGATCGCCGCGGTAGTGGCTCTGGGATTTCAATTTGTCCTGATTCGAAAACTCAAGAAAGGGCAGTGAGCATGAAGGCGGCAAGGCTGGGTCTCATCGGATTGATGGTTGGCGTGATCGGGGGAGTCGCAGCCCTCACTGGGGGGTGCGCGAGCGAGCAGGAGAAGCGTGGCCACGAGCTCTATACACACTACTGTAGCGATTGCCACGGTGAAAGCGGCAAACAAAATCAGGGGTTCAACTGGACGGCTATGCCTGATCCAAAGCCAAAAGACTTGTCCAATAAGTCTGAAATGGGCACGTTCAAGGATGAAGAGCTCTTCAGTACCATCTCACGCGATATGCTGGATACCAGTGAGGAAGGCGGCGATGAGATCGGAGACGATGACTTTGCGGTTCCGACGATGCCGACGTTCAAATATACCCTTTCAGAGGATGAGATCTGGGCGATCGTCGGGCATGTGCGTACGCTCCACGGGATGAAGATGGAATTCAATGTGGGGGCGCGCAAGACATCCCTTGATGAAGGGCTGAAAGCCGCACAAGCGAAGTTCGAACAAGCCAAGCAGGCCTATGAAGCAGCAGAAAAGAAGGCCAGTGACGAAGCAGAGCGGAAAAGCGAAGAACTGAATAAGGATGTGGATGTGGACGAATCCGCCTATGCTGCCGAACAGGATGCCATGGGTCAAGCCAAGAAAGAGTTGGATGCGGCTCAGGTTGCCCTGAATAACTTCTCGACCAGACCGGGAAGAGGAGTTAGTATTCCAAGGCCTGATTTAACAGTCAAATCGGCAGAAACGGCTGCATTGATTGAACGTGGCAAACGGCTGTACGAAAATAAATACGGTTGCAACGGCTGTCATAGTCTTGCCGACGAAGGTGGCAAGATTGGTCCTGCCTTGGATCGAGCGGGATTTCGGCTGAACGCGACCTGGATCTATCGCTGGCTGAAGAATCCGCAGGCTATGGACGCGCACACGCGCATGCCGGCATTGGGGCTGAATGATGCGGATGCGAAGGCCGTAACCATGTACGTGGCCACCTTGCGGGCACCAAAAGCAGAGCCAGTTGAAGAGAAGCCTGTGGAGAACCCTTAAATCAGAAAGCCTCCAAGAAGTCCAACAAGGAGAGTGACCCCGACCCATACATGTGCGCGGAACATATCGAATGCCTCAACCGGTGTGATCGGTCCACGTAGCTGACGGACTTGGAGCATGAAAAACGCGATCACGCCTAGGAGAGCTATATAATAGGGCCATCCTAACTGAGCCATCCACCCTACGATGGTCAAGAACGCGACCATCACACCAAATGCCATGCCCACCCCTTGGTGAATGAACGGCCCAAAGTATAAGGCAGCGGACTTGACTCCGATGTGTCGATCATCCTCTTGATCCTGGATTGCGTAGATCGTATCGTACGCGACAGCCCAGGCGACAGTCGCTCCGAAGAGGCACCAGGCCGGTGCGTCCAACTTCCCTTGCACTGCTGCCCAGGCCATGACGGTTCCCCAGCCGAAGGCAATGCCGAGTATGGCCTGTGGGATATGAATCCATCGTTTAGAGTAGGGGTAGAGTGCCGCGAGCAAGACTGCGATTGGGGCAAGCACGGTCACGATGGGCGGAAGCAGAAGCAGG